>Ga0163151_10001735_pt1 | contig 36003 bp, 26 predicted proteins | sample OliLakLV19MP5IB2_FD_145596 | JGI IMG/M metagenome (GOLD analysis project Ga0163151, IMG submission 145596) | Freshwater microbial mat bacterial communities from Lake Vanda, McMurdo Dry Valleys, Antarctica - Oligotrophic Lake LV.19.MP5.IB-2 | ecosystem: Environmental > Aquatic > Freshwater >... | reverse complement strand
CTCCAATTTCTTTTCTTTTTCAATAACCGATTTGCAATTTTCAAAAAATATAATAAGTAGCTTATTAAAAATAGAGTTACAATATTCTATTCGAAGTTCAATAATAGTAATGTCTTTTGGTTTAGCAAGATATTGATTTAACCATGCATTTAAAGGCTTGAAAAGTTGATAGATGTCATTTGAATAAGCTCTTCCACTTATCTTTAAAACACCTGTAGATGCGTTGAAATTTATCTCAGGCGTCTCCTTCGTTTTTTCAATAATTAATACTTCCATAAATCAAATAATTAGAGTAGCAGTGATCTAATCATAAAAGTACGAAAAATAATTATGCTTTTTTTAAAGTAAATGAAAAAACTGTGCCAGCCCCTTCTGTGCTCATAACAGTGATGGTTTGATTATGAGCTTCGATGATGTGCTTTACAATGGCTAAGCCCAATCCTGTTCCTCCTTGATCGCGAGATCTGCTTTTATCTACTCTGTAAAAACGTTCAAACAAACGAGGCAAGTGTTCTTTTTCTATTCCAATTCCATTGTCGGCAACTTCAACCATTACATTGTCACCGGCATCGTAAAATCTGATTTTAGTTTCACCATATTCTTTGCCATACTTAACCGAATTCACAATTAAGTTTACAAGTACTTGACGTATTCTAAATCTGTCGGCATGCACGAACATTGGTTTTGATTCTTCTGGAATGGTGAGTATAATTCCTTTGGCAGTTGCTTTCATTTCTTGTGCATCTGCAACATCTTTTGCAAGTATAGAAATATCGAAACGTTCCGGTTCAATTTGTAGTTCTCCTGTCTCTAATTGTGATATGGCTTCTAAGTCATCCACAATGGTAATCATTCGGTCGATACTTCTTTCAGCGCGCTCTAAATAGTTTCTGTTGATAGATGGGTCTTCTAATCCACCATCCAATAATGTAAGAACATATCCTTGAATATTAAAAATGGGTGTTTTTAATTCGTGTGAAACGTTTCCTAAAAATTCTTTTCTATATACTTCTAATTTTTTTAAACGCTCAATTTCGTTTTTACGATCATCGGCCCAAGCAACAATTTCTAAATCTAAATTTATTATTTCATTACTGGTATATTCAGGATTTGCAGATGGATTGTCTCCATTCGATCTAAAATTTTTGACAGTTATAAGAAGTGTGTTTATCTTTTTGAAGGCAATTCTGCTAGTGAAAAAAATGAGCATCAGCATGGATAGAAAGGCGCTGCCAGCTCCTATTGTTGCGGAAATAATATAAATGTCAAAATCAGTAGGAGCAAAAAAGTAGAAAGCCAAAAAAACTATTGCAGAAATTATAATAGCAATAATTAGAAGAGAAATTTTGGGAGAAATTGATTTCATTCAACAGCATTGAAATTATAATTCATGCTAAATTTAGTAAATAAAACGAAAACAAACAATTTTAAATCCGTTTTAGTCTCTGTTTTCCGAGTCATCCGCGTTCCTATTAAAATTCGAACTTGTATCCAATTCCTTTCACCGTTTTTATAAAATCCTCTCCCAATTTTTCACGTAATTTACGGATGTGAACATCTATAGTTCGGTCACCTACAACTACATCTCCGCCCCAAACTTTATCTAAAATTACATCTCTGGTAAATACTTTTCCGGGTTTTGAGGCAAGTAAGGCAAGTAATTCAAACTCTTTTTTGGGTAAACTAATTTCCTTCCCATCTTGAATGATTAAATAACGTTCTCGGTCAATTTTAATTCCACCCATATCTACTTTGTCAGTCGATTTGCTAGAATCAGAATTTGCTCCTCGTCTCAATAAAGCTTTTATTCTGCTGATTAAGACTCTTGGTTTTATCGGTTTGTTTATATAATCATCTGCGCCAACATCAAATCCTGCTATTTGAGAATAATCTTCGTTTCGGGCTGTTAAAAAGGCTATCATTACATCTTTTAATCCCGGAATTTCTCTTATTTCTCTACATGTTTCAATTCCATCCATATCCGGCATCATCACATCCAATATAATTAGATGCGGACTTTCTTTTTTTGCAATCGTCACTGCTTCTTTACCATTGTTGGCAGTAAATACATTGTATCCTTCTTTCTTAAGGTTGTAACCTAAGAATTCTAAAATATCTGGCTCATCATCTACCAACAATATTTTGTTTTCGTTATTATTCATAGTATTTGTTTTTAAATTCAGTGTAAAGTTCTCGTTTAGCTGTAACAGCCGTGTTAAATCCAGATTAACATAATATTAACAAACCACTAGGAAGTGCTGTTTTACTTAACACTAGTTTAATTTTCGATTAACTCTATCTTGACTTTCACGCAATTACTTTGTAGGCGAATTAAATGAATTTAAAAATGAAATTGAAATTTTTTATTACGCTTGTCATTCTTGTTATCGCAAAGGTAACGTTTTCCCAAAACTCCAGCATAAAAGGGAAAGTAATTGATGAAAAAACTGGGGAAACCCTACCGGGAGCATCTGTTGTTATTAAAGGTACGACTATCGGAAGTAATACCGATTTGGATGGAGCTTTTTCGATAACCAATCTTCAACCGGGCACTTATGCAGTTCAATGTCAAATGATTTCTTACAACATTAAAACACTTACCGATGTTGTTGTGAAATCCGGTGAACCTACTATTATAAGCATTTCTTTGGGTGCGGCTTCAACAGATTTGGGTGTAGTAGAAGTGACAGCAACTGTTAGCAAAGAAACCAATACGAATTTATTAAATCTCCAAAAAAACAATGCAAGCTTATCGGATGGAATCTCATCAGAAAGTATTAAACGTTCGCCCGACAAAAGTACCAGTGATGTTTTAAAACGTGTGAGTGGTGCTAGTATTCAGGATAATAAATTTGTCATTATCCGCGGATTAAGTGATCGTTACAATACGGCTATGGTAAACGGTTTGCCTTTGCCATCAACAGAACCGGACAGAAAAGCATTTTCGTTTGATATTTTTCCTTCCAACATGTTGGACAATATGATTATTTATAAAACGGCTAGTCCGGATTTGCCTGGAGATTTTGCCGGAGGTGTTATTCAAATTAACACCAAAGATATTCCGGAAGATAATTTTATTAGTGTTTCGGCAGGCGCAGGTTACAATACACAATCCACATTCAAAGAATATAAAACATATGATGGTGGAAAAAAAGATTGGTTGGGCATGGATGATGGAAAAAGAGGCATGCCGGGAGGTTTGCCATCGACAGATGAATACATTATTCAATTATCAACAATCAGCACACGTTTTGATGCAAGCAAAATGTTTGAAAATGATTGGGCAATCAAAACAAAAAAATCTTCTCCGCTTGCACAAAGTTATCAAATAGCATTTGGATATAACGATTCGCTTTTTAAGAACGACTTTGGTGTGGTGGGTGCACTTACTTATAATAACAGTAGAAAATTGCAAACCATTAAACGACAAGATTTTAATCCTGATCTCTCGCAACTGTTTAATTATAAAGATAGTGTGTACAAAGAAAATATTTTGTGGGGAGCCATGTTGAATTTCGCCTATAAGATTGGTGACAATCATAAAATTTCTTTCAAAAATATGTACAGCACCAATTCGGAAGACGCTGTTATTGATAGAACAGGACTTAACTTTGAAAACGACCAATTGATACACGCAACATCTATGCAATATACCAGCAATAGTTTGTTGTCAAATCAATTAAACGGAGATCATTTGATTTCAAAAAAGAAAATAAAAATTAAATGGGGAGCAGCCTATAATAATACAAAACGTATTGTTCCGGATATGAGAAGAATGCATTACTATAAAAATTTAACGCCTGTTGGTTCTGAATCGGATAGTGTATTTACCGCTTTTGTTCCTTTTGGAGTAGCATCTAATAGTTACGCAGGGAAATTCTTTTCAAAGCTGGATGAAAATTTAAGAGCGGCCTATTTGGAAGTTGCAATCCCTTTTACAATATTAAAACATAAACAAACCTTGAAAATCGGAGGAGTTGAACAATTTAAAAATCGTTCGTTTGATGCAAGAGTGTTTGGTTATGTGATAAACAATGTTGGAACGTTTGACTGGAGTTTGTTAACACTTTCACAAGATTCTATTTTTGCGGAAGAAAACATTGGACCTGCCGGATTTAAAATGGGCGAGTTAAAAAATCCTGCAAATTCATATACAGCAAACTCAAATTTAACAGCGGGGTATATTTTGCTGGATAATAATTTCGGAGATAAATTAAGATTGGTTTGGGGAGCTAGAGTAGAAAACTATCGCCAGGTTTTAAATTCCAAATCGTATGGTGGCGATCCAATCGTTATTGATACAACCTATTTGGATGTATTGCCATCCTTAAATTTCACTTTTTCTTTAACGGAGAAAATAAACATTCGAGCAGCAGGTTCTCGCACAGTGGCACGTCCCGAGTTTAGAGAATTAGCACCTTTTACTTTTTATGACTTCAACACTTCTGCTGCAGTTGTTGGTAATCCGGCTTTGGTTAGAACAAATATTACAAATGCAGATCTTCGTTTTGAATGGTATCCTGGAGCTGGACAATTATTTTCAGCCACAGCTTTTTATAAACAATTTCAAAATCCTATCGAACAGATAATTGATTTGTCTGCCGGAGCAGGAAGCAGAATTTATACATATCAAAATGTTCTTGGTGCAACTAACTATGGATTTGAAGCAGAAGTAAGATTCAAATTAAACTTGTTGGATACTTTATTAAACACAAAACAATTTGACCATTTTACGGTATTTGCCAACTATACTTTTATTAAATCAGAAGTTGATTTGTCGAATGTTGCAACAGCAGTTACAGAAGAGGAGAAGCATCGTCCGATGCAAGGTCAGTCGCCTTATATTGTAAATGCCGGAATTCAATATTTGGACAATGATTTAGGATTGGGTTTGAGTTTCTTATATAATAAAATAGGCCGAAGAATATTTTTGGTAGGATCGAATGGTTATGGAAATATTTATGAAGCTCCTCGCGATTTATTTGACATTCAGATTACAAAAAAGTTCTTAAAAAATGGAGAAGTGAAATTTAACATCAATGATATCTTTAATCAGGAATCGGTTTTCTACCAGGATCAAAATAATTCGAAAAAATTCGAAGCAGATAAAGACACAAAAATTACCGGAATAAGATACGGAGCCAATTATTCCTTGTCAGTATCTTATAAGTTTTAAGCGAACCTTCCCCAATTATTTCTCAACTCCACTTAAAAGAATATTCTATATTGTCATTTCGAGCGGAGTCGAGAAATTTGTTTTTCACAACATGGAATTCACCGCTTCATAACCTTCTGTTAAAATAAGGTTGACTTATTGATAAAACGAAGGTAACACTCACACAAACTACCACATCTACTTTTACATCGTTTTAGTGCTACTCTTATTTCTAACTAGAACGGGTAATGCCGCTTCCCTCAAACACGGTAACAAATTTTAAAATATTATAAAATGAAAAAAATTTTACTAATGAGCGCAATGATACTGGGTGGAATATTCAGTTCAACGGCTCAAGTTACAGTGTCGGGTGATATTACTACAAATACAACCTGGACAAAAAACAACATTTATATGTTGACTGGTGGATTTGTTTATGTTACAAGTAATGCAACATTAACAATTGAAGCTGGAACATTAATTAAAGGAAATGCTTCCACACTTGTTATTACTCGTGGTGCAAAATTGATGGCTGATGGTACTCAAACGCAACCAATTGTATTTACATCTTATCAACCTGCAGGTTCAAGAGCCCCTGCTGATTGGGGTGGAATCATTGTTTGCGGAAAAGCGCCAATCAATGACCCTGCCGGTTCTCGTTTAGCAGAAGGTGGAATTGATGCCGTTAAAGGATTGTACGGTGGAACGGATCCAAACGACAATTCTGGAATCATTCGTTATGTTCGTATTGAGTATGCAGGTATTGCATATTTACCAAACAACGAAACAAATGGTTTGACTATGGGTGCTGTTGGATTAGGAACTACTATTGATTACGTTCAAGTAATTCATGGTGGTGATGATGCATTCGAATGGTTTGGTGGAACTGTAAATTGTAAACACTTGGTTTCTTCAAGAGGTGTAGATGATCATTTCGATTCAGATTATGGATTTACTGGAAAGGTTCAATTTGCTGTTGCTTTAGCTGATTCTTCCATTGCTGATATTTCAGGTTCAAACGGTTTTGAATCGGATAACGATGCTGGTGGAAGTATTAACGCTCCATTAACACATCCGATTTTTACAAACATTTCTTTCTTCGGACCGAAGAGAACAGCAACAACAGTAATTAATGGAAATCACAGACGTGGTGCTCACATCAGAAGAAGTTCAACATTGTGCACATATAATTCTATTTTTGCAGGTTTTCCAACAGGGTTAAAATTAGAAAGTGATAATTCTGCAAACAGTGCAAAATCGAATTCATTACAATATAAAAACAATATCATTGCTGGTTGTCCGCAAGTTTTGGATACTGCAGGCTTAACAATTACTTGGGGCGCGCCTTACGGTTCAGCTTTGGGATGGTTCAATTTTGCAACAAATGGAAATACAACTTTACCAAACAGTTTGGATATTATGGCTGTTAGTCCTTACAATTATACAAATCCTAATTTCTTGTTAATGGCTGGTTCTCCTGCTTTAACAGGTGGAAGTTTCTCTAGTCCTAATTTAACGGATCCGTTTTTTACACCAACGTCATACCGTGGTGCATTTGATGGTGTAAATGATTGGACAAAATGCTGGACAAATTTTGATCCTCAAAATACTCCTTATACTACAGCAGGAATTAATTATTTAGCTGTTATGGTTACACCAAGCGGTCCAACTGCTTTTTGTGCAGGTGGTTCAGTTACTTTAACTTCTGATGCAACGTCAGGAAACGTTTGGAGCACATCAGCTACCACGTCATCTATCAATGTTACTGCATCAGGAAATTATTCTGTTACTGTTACAAATGCAGCAGGTTGTATGGTTACAACTACTCCAATTGCAGTTGTTGTAAACGCACTTCCTACACCAACAGTTACTGCTGGTGGTCCAATTACTTTTTGTGCTGGTGGTTCTGTTACTTTATCTACAGGAACATTTAGCTCATACACTTGGTCAAGTGGTGCAACAACTTCTTCAGCAGTAATTTCAACTTCTGGAAATCAAACAGTAACTGTTACTGATGGAAATGGTTGTATTGGAACTTCTTCAATTACTACTGTTACGGTAAATCCTTTACCTTCAATTCCTACAATTTCTGCTGGTGGACCAACTTCATTTTGTACAGGTGGTTCAGTTGTATTAACTTCTAGTTATACAGGTGGAAATATGTGGTCAACTTCTGCAACTACAAATGCTATCACAGTAAACAGTACAGGAAGTTACACAGTTACTCAAACAGATGCAAATGGTTGTTCTTCAACTTCAGCTGCAACTAGCGTTAACGTGAGCAGTGCACCACTTCCTACCGTAGGTGTTTCTGGTTCTACTACGCTTTGTATGGGGCAATCAGTAACATTAATGGCATCTACAGCTGATACATATTTATGGAGCCCAGGCGGACAAACAACACAATCTATTGTTGTTACAACTGCCGGAACATACAATGTTGCAACAACAAATGCTGATCCTTGTGATGGTGTTGGAACTTCTTCAAACACAACAGTAACTGTTAATCCTGTTCCTACAGCAGCAGGTTCTGTTGGATCTACTACTGGATTTAACGTTACCTTCTCTAACACATCCACAGGTGCAACCACTTACTCTTGGGATTTTGGAGACTTGTCAAGTTCAGCTGCAACATCTCCAATTCATGCTTATGCATCAAATGGAACTTATACCGTTACTTTAATCGCATCAAACGGTTCTTGCTCTGATACAATTACTTTCACAACTACTTTATCAGTAGGTATAGAAGAAATTCAAACCATTGCCGGTGTGAATTTATATCCGAATCCTGTTAGTCAGGAAGCAACAATTGATGTAAACTTAAATGAAGCAACAACTGTTTCAGTATTTGTTTATGACATCACAGGAAAAGTGGTTGCAAACGTTTTTGACGGACAAATGGATGCAGGAATGACTACATTAAAAGTAGATGCATCTAATTTAGAAGCTGGAATTTACTTTACAGCGATCGTTTCAAACAACGCTAAGAAAACTTTAAAAATGGTTGTTGTTAAATAATAAATTTTATTCAGTATTATTCAAAACACTACATGCCCAGGCGTGTAGTGTTTTTTTATTTAAAGGATAACGGAAGCATAATAGTTTGTAAAACTTTAGAAAATATAGACACGCTAAATTTGTATAAAAATTAAGTGATGAATACAGATATTAAAATATTATTGATAGATGACGAGCCGGACATCTTAGAGTTCCTATCTTATAATTTTCGCAAAAAAGGTTTTACGGTGGTTACCGCTAATAACGGTGTTGACGGAATATTGCAGGCAAATCTTGAACAGCCTCAGTTAATTATATCGGATATATTAATGCCCTTGATGGATGGAATAGAAATGTGCAAGGCCATTCGTAAAATGGAACCTTTTTACCGCCTTCCATTTATATTTTTAACAGCTGTCAGTGACGACTATAAGGTGCTTTATGCAATGTCGGCTGGAGCAGATCAGTTTGTTTCCAAGCCTATTCGCTTTGAATATTTATTATCGATGGTGAATCAGCTGATGGAGGAGAAGGCTGCGTAGATAAGAAAATTTATCATTTATTAATATTCAAATGATAGTATCTTTTTATTCGAAACCTATTATTTGATAAAGCGAAAATATTAAGTGGGTAGAAACTGAAAAGCATGAAGAGCGTATTGTTAGTATTTGATGATCAGAAAGAACTTGAATTTATTGAGGTGAATTTAATTGAAAATGATTTTCATGTTTTTAAAACAAATAATTTAAAAGATGCGTTAGTTCTTGCAGAAAAAAAATTACCAGAACTTATTGTTGTAAATACTTTAGATAGAGAATTAAATCTTAGATTGTTTTCAACCCAAATAAAAATGGGGCAGTTGAAAAATATAACATTATTAAGTTTGATTGAATTGGAAGATTATTTGAAAACGGACTTCACTGAACATATTGTTGTAAAGCCTGTACGTCCCAAATTGCTACTCAGCCTCATTCGGGGTGTTATGAATCAAGAAGAAGTAAATTGGCACCCTTTCTTTCGTTGATTTTGTTTTAACAAACCGCCCTATAATTTTATATAAGTTTAAACTTCAATTAAGAACCATCTAATACAGATGCTTTATTTTTGTTTTGAAAATTCAACATGAAAGAATTTTTGATAAAGTGAACACCCTACAAGAATCCTTATAAGACGGATACTCCAAAGCCGCTTCATCATTTTAGTTTTTGAAACTCCAATACGTGTACTACGTATTTCTAAAACATATTAAAATGAAGAATGTGAAATCAATCAAAACAATTTTTTTATTTTGCTTACTTATTGTAGCAACATTTTATTCTACTTTAAAGGCTCAAATTCCAACTAAATGTCTGGAAGTTGAAAGCATCTTGGTTGATGCATGTGGAAGTCCGGAAGGAGAGAATGAAATGGTTACCTTTAAAGTTGGCCCTACATCAATTAATACTTCTGACCTGACAATTACTTGGCCCAATAATTCATTTATTGGAATCTCTCCTTCAAACGCTTTAACAGCTTCAATTGTAGCAACCTTGAATGCAACCATTGTAAGTTGCGGTCGTTTAATCGAGCCTGTGGGTGGTGTTTTACCAGCGGGAAAAAGTGTGCTTATGGTTACATCAACAGCTATGAATACATCTGCTAATTCATTTGCAAACCTAACAGACACTCTTTATATAATTTTTCAGAATGCAGGAAACACATCGGGACATTTTGCGAACCACAGCACTCCGTCAGGCTTAAGAACAACAATAATAAAACAAATTTCTATTAACTGTTCTGATACAGTAATATATGATAAAGTACTATTGATAAATCAATTAGGTGGGTATGGTGGAACTGCTGCTCAAAAAGATGGTGCAACAGCTCAGTTTTCATGGGCCGGAGTAGCTACCTATGTAAATAATGGTTGTATGGCACCTTTTATTCCTATAACTATTAGTGCAGGGACAGGGAGTACAATTTGTGCAGGAACAACAGTAAACTTAGCAGGGACAGCCACAGGCAATTATTCAAGTGTTATATGGCAAAGTTCAGGAGGAATTTTCTCGACTTCGAATTCGTTAACAACTGTTTTTACAGCTCCTCCAACAGCAGGAACAGTAACAATTACATTAGGTGCTATTGGGCCATGTCAGGACACCGTTACTAGCACTATAACCATGAATATTATTTCAGTGCCATCACCAGTTATTGCAACAAGCGGGAGTACTGCAATTTGTGCAGGGAATTCTGTCACTCTTTCTGCTTTAGGAGGAAGTTCTTATGTTTGGAGTACAGGAGCAACAACAAATGTAACCACTGTATCTGCAAGCGGCACCTACACCGTTACTGCAACAAATAGTTGTGGTTCCCAAACAGCTACGCAAGTTGTAACAGTAACTCCTTTGCCTACTGCCAATGCAAATAGTACCGCATCATCCGTTTGTAGTGGAGGCTCATTATTACTTTGGACAACAGGAACTGGAAATTTTCTTTGGTCGAATGGCGAGAACAATGATTCAACAATTGTATCAACAGGAGGAACCTATTTTGTCACAGCATCAAATTCATGTGGAAATGTTAACGACACAGTAATTATTGCAACACTACTACCGCCATCGCCAATTATTACAGTAAGCGGAAGTACAACTATCTGTGCCGGAAACACAGTAAATTTAGTAGCTTCAGGAGGCACATCCTATTTATGGAGTACGGGAGCAGCAACAAATTCTATATCTGTATCAACAGGTGGAACTTACACTGTAACTGCAACGAATACTTGTGGATCACAAACAGCTACTCAATTAGTAACTGTTCAGCCTTTGCCAACTGCAACGATAAATAGTATCGCAACTTCATTTTGCAGTGGTGACTCATTATTACTTTGGTCAACTGGAATAGGCACTTTTTTATGGTCGAATGGCCAGAGCAATGATTCAATAATTATTTCAACCGAAGGAACATATTTTGTTACTTCATCAAACTCATGCGGAAGCCTGAATGATACAATTCTTGCATCAATGCTTCCTTTGCCATCACCAATTATTACAGCAATTGGAAGTACAACTGTTTGCGCAGGCGATTCTGTCACACTTAATGCATCTGGCGGAAGCACTTACTTGTGGAGCACAGGCTCCACAAGTTCAGCGATAACAGTATTTACAGGAGGAACATATACTGTTACCGCTACTAATAGTTGCGGCTCATTACCAGCAACAACTATAATAATAATTAACATATTGCCATTAGGATCAATTAATTCACTTGATACAACAGTATGTCCGGGGAATACATTGTTGTTGTGGGCAACAGGAACCGGAAGTTATTCTTGGTCAACGGGAGAGATTAACGATTCTGTTTATGTTGGATCAGGAGGAAGTTATATTTTAACATCAACAAATAGTTGTGGGATTACGACTGACTCAATTACAATTACTCAGCAACTACTTCCAACAACAACAATAACAGCTGCTGGCTCAACAACAATTTGTAATGGCAATAGTGTAATGCTGAACGGATCAGGTGGAACAACTTATCTCTGGCAACCTTCAAGTGCTATTACAAGTTCTGTTTCTGCAACTTTAGCAGGAACGTACACGCTGACAGCATATAACAATTGTGGAAGTGATACCGCGACAATAAATGTTTCTGTCATCAATAGTCCGCTAGCTACGATTACCTCAACTGGTTCAACAACAATTTGTGTTGGAGACAGTTTAACATTAAGTGCAAATGGTGGAGGGACATATTTGTGGTCAACAGGCTCAACAATAAATTCAATAAATATTAATAATCAAGGTTTATATTATGTTATAGTAAGCAATATTTGCGGATCCGATACGGCTTCTATTAATGTAGTTTCTGACAGTGTAAATGCATTGTTTACGGGTAATAGCATTAGCGGAATAAGCCCGCTTACCATTGATTTTACAAATAGTAGTTCATTAAATGCAATAACTTATTCTTGGTCATTTGGTGATGGCAATTCAAGTAATTTATTTTCTCCAACAAATACGTTTCAAACTCCCGGAGTTTATAATGTAATACTCACAGTAACAAATGCAAATGGTTGTACCGACTCCTATTTGATTCAAATCACCGTTTTTGAAAATCCCTCTATTCTTAATGTTCCGAATGTGTTTTCGCCAAATAATGATGGTGACAATGACTCCTTTATAGTAACGAGCAGTGGTATCAAAGAATTTGAATGTGCTATTTATGATAGATGGGGCTTGAAAATGATTGTACTTCCTTCCGTAGAAATTGGGTGGGATGGCAGAACAGATACCGGTGTTAGTGTGAGTGATGGGACTTATTATTACATAATCAAAGCAACGGGTCTTGATAATAAAATTTACAATAAAACAGGTTTTGTTTTACTCATAAGGTAAGCAATATGATGATTTGTTAAAGTATGAATAAAAATAAAATAACTTCTGAAATATATATTTGTTATCAGAAGATAAGAAAGTAATTGTTTTCTGATTAAGTGAATAACCTACAAGAATTCTTCATTAGAGGGATACTCCGAAACCGCTTCATCATTTTAGTCTCATAACTTAAATACGTGTATTACGTATTTCTAAAATGTATTTATATGAAAAGTATAACGGTAATTTTTTATTGTCTATTATTTCAAACTAATTTCTATTCGAAAGACGTGATAGCTCAACAAGTAGTTGTGAACGCATATTTTAATGCAGTTGCGCCTGAAGATGAGTGGATTGAATTGTTGGTTGTAACTGATAATACGAACATGAATAGTTGGACTATTCGAGATAACAATAGTACACAAACAAGTTTCCAAACGCCCGTTACTTTTAATAATAGTACTTTTTGGAATAACATGAGAGCTGGAACAATCATAATGATTTGGACCAGAACAAATAATTCCTCTGGTGTTGCACATCCATTAGATGTTAATAAAGATGATGGATATGTTGAGTTGAGCGCACAAAGTGCTTCATACTTTTCTGGTGGTGCATTTGGATCGGGGACATTAGATATTGCAGGAACCGGAGATATTATTGAATTAAGAAATAGTTCAGGAACCCACATTCATGCATTGGCTCATAAATCTACTGTTGGAGCAGATTGGACAGCTATGGCTACTCCGAAATTGAATCATGCTAATAATGCAAGTTCGGGAGATGCTATTTACGTCTGTCCGGGAGCTGTGATTAGTGATTATGATGGGCCAGCTACAGGAAATGCTTTTACTTCCAAAAACAATTCAACCATCACCTTTGGCTTACCAAATACATGTGGCTCAAGTGCAACAGGGAATACTATTTTTGTGGATGGTTTGCGTGAACCTGTAATTGTTTCACAATCAGTTGTTCCTTCAGTAAGTATTCCCGGTGATATAACGTTCGCTTGGACAGCTGCTACTGATCCCAATCCCTCTGATAATACAATTGGGTATATGATTTTGCGGAATACAAGTAATACATTTACAATACCAACAGATGGCGTTACGTATTCTGTTGGTGGAACAATTGGTAGCGCAACAGTTGTAGCTGAAATAAATTCGTCAGGAACGACAAGCTTTACAGACAATTCTGTTGTAGCAGGTAACTGCTATTACTACCGCGTTTACGCCTTTCGATATACTTCAGATAATATGACAGGAACAGCATTTGTTGCAAGTACTTCAAGGGGGCGAGCATACAATCAAACAAATTTCGTTTTCGTTGATTGTCTTATCGTTTTGCCAATTGAATTGTTGAACTTTACTGCGTCATATACTTATAAACGTACCGTTGAATTGCTTTGGCAAACAGCTACTGAAACTAATAACGATTTTTTTACAGTAGAACGAAGCATAGATGCTGTTCGTTTTGAATCTATTGCGAATGTTGATGGAGCAGGTAATAGCAGTCAAATGAGAAATTATTCGTCTGTTGATGATTTTCCTTTAAATGGAATATCTTATTATCGTTTGAAGCAAACAGATTTTAATGGGATGATTTCCTATTCTGCAATGGTGTCTATATCTATTGATTTTTTGACTAATGATGTAGAGCAGATATATCCAAATCCAACCAGTGAAAAATTGAATATTGTATTTACAAAAGACACTTATATAGCATTTAATATTAAAATTGTTAACAGCATGGGGCAAATTTTGTTTTCAGAAAATAAAAATTTGGACAACATTGTTTCTATTGATTTGCAAGGATTTTCAAAAGGAATTTATTTTTTGATTATCACAGCGGATGATTATTTCTATCAAAATAAGATTGTAAGAAATTAAAATATTTTATATGAAAAATATTATTAAAAGGCTATCTGGTGGCGAACAGATAAATATTCATCTTGTAACTTTTTGGATTACATTGTTGTTTTCTATTCTTTTTTTTGCCTCTATTCTATTTAAACAAGATTTCTAAAGAAGAGATTTGTTAATTATTTCTTAATTATCTCTTAAAGGACAATTGATATTGCTCTGCTATTTTTGTATTGTGATAAAGTTAATGTTGCGATATACTAATTGTTAATGAATTATGAAAAACGTATAATTCATTTTTCTAACAAAGCTCAGTGCTTTAGCAATTTTCTACCTCCTTATATTTCTGTATTTACCTTTTAACTATATTAAAATGAAAACAATTTTATTTTGGTTTCATGCAATTGTAATAAGAATTTTCATGAAACAACTTTCTGCTTTGTGTTCACCCTTTAAGTCCAATAAACTTCACAATCAAGGTCAATTATCTGTTAACTCATAATTATGAAAGTGAAAAAACGAGAGGTGGATGTTGTTGTTATTTCTGACATTCATTTGGGAACATATGGGTGTCATGCGAAGGAGTTGCTTCAATATTTAAAAAGCATAAAACCTAAGAAATTGATACTAAATGGAGATATAATAGACATCTGGCAATTTAATAAACGCTATTGGCCAGCAAGTCACATGCAGGTAATTAAACACATTACCGGTTTAATCGCGAAAGATGTAAAAGTATATTATGTCACAGGAAATCATGATGAAATGTTGAGGCGTTTTGTTGGATTTAAAATGGGTTCTTTAAAAATTGTTAATAAAGTAGTATTAAAATTAGATGGTAGAAAAGCATGGATTTTTCACGGTGATGTGTTTGACGTTACGATGCAGCATGCTAAATGGCTGGCAAAATTGGGTGCAATTGGCTACGATGCACTAATTTTATTAAATAGGACGGTGAATTATTTTTCTCAAAAAATGGGGAAAGGAAAGATTTCTCTTTCAAAAAAAATTAAAAACAGTGTAAAAGGGGCAGTGAAATTTATAAATGCGTTTGAGCAAACTGCTGCGGATATTGGTATATCAAATGAATATGATTTTGTAATCTGCGGACACATTCATCAGCCTGAAATTCGAGAAATAAAAAACAATAATGGAACAATTACCTACATGAATTCAGGTGATTGGATAGAAAATCTTACTTCTTTAGAATATCATGAAGGGAAATGGTGTATTTATAAATATCATGAAGATATAGTGGCACAGGCCGTAGACCTTACCGAGAAAAAATTTGTAACGCTTGATAACTCACAGTTGTTTGAAAATTTAGTTGAAGAGTTTAATTTGATGAAACGTGCATAAAAATTTTATATATGAAAATATTATACGCTATTCAAGGTACTGGAAACGGACATTTAAGTCGCGCAAGAGACATTATTCCTATTCTAAAGAAAAAAGGAGAGGTAGACATCTTAGTGAGTGGAATTCAGGCGGATGTAAGTTTGCCTTTTGTAATTAAATACAAGTTTAAAGGCTTAAGTTTTGTTTTTGGGAAAAATGGTGGAGTGGACATTGTTAGCACCTACCTGAAAATGGATTTGCGAGAATTGTCAAATGATATTACAAAAATTCCGATTGAGAATTACGATTTAATTATCAATGACTTCGAACCAATAACTGCCTGGGCTTGTAAGAATAAAGGATTACAATGCATCGCATTAAGCCATCAGAGTGCCGTACTTGCCAAAAAAGCTCCTAAGCCAAGGAAAAAGGATCCTTTGGGAAAAATAGTATTAAAATACTATGCTCCAACTACAGCTCAATATGGATTTCATTTTTCTAAATTTGATAAAAATATTTTTACTCCCGTAATTAGAAAAGAGGTTCGAGATTTAATTCCTGAAAACAAACGACATTATACAGTTTATCTTCCTGCATATGATGATGAGCGTTTATTAAAAAATTTAAAAAAATTTAAATCTACCAAGTGGGAAGTATTTAGCAAACACAATAGGAAAATTATAATAGAAGATAATATAACCATACAGCCAATTAATAATGAAGCATTTTTAAAAAGTATGGCAAATTGCAAAGGGGTATTGTGTGGTGCAGGTTTTGAAACTCCCGCTGAGGCATTGTTTCTGAAAAAGAAATTGATGGTAATTCCTATGAAAACACAATATGAACAGCAATGTAATGCAGCAGCACTAAAAAAAATGGGAGTGCCTGTTATAAAAAGCTTAAAATCTAAATTTCACGATGAAATTAAAGAATGGTTAGAATACGGAAAAACTATCCCTGTGGATTACCCAGATATTACTGAGCAAATAATCGATTCAATTATTGCAGAACATTACAAAAGAAAAATTTATATTCCGAATTTTAAATTGAATGAATCCTTTTCAGCTGTTAGGGTTTAATCTGCGATTTAATTATGTTGAATAGAAAGCAGTTTGGTGAAGATTTTCATTGGGGAATATCTACCGCAGCTTATCAAATAGAAGGAGCCCATACTGCAGATGGGAAAGGGGCTTCTATTTGGGATACATTTTCCAGCCAACGTAAAAAAATTTATGCCAATCATCACGGGAATCATGCTTGTGATTTCTATAATCGGTATGCTGACGATTTACAATTGTTAAAATATTTAAACATTCCCAATTTTCGGTTTTCACTATCTTGGACTAGAATATTGCCAACTGGTCAAGGACAAATTAACCAAAAAGGTATCGATTTTTATGATCGATTGATTGATAAATCATTAGAGCTGGGGATAAAACCTTGGGTAACTTTGTATCACTGGGATCTTCCTCAGGCAATTGAAAACAAAGGTGGCTGGACCAACAGGGAAGTGGTAAATTGGTTTGGTGATTATGTGGAAATTTGCGCAAAAAAATTTGGCGACCGAGTAAACGATTGGATGATTATGAATGAACCAATGGTATTTACGGGTGCGGGTTATTTTTTAGGAGTACATGCCCCGGGAAGAAAAGGGTTGAAAAATTTTATTCCGGCTGTTCATCATGCAGCATTGAGTCAATCGGTTGGTGCAAGTAGATTGAAAAATATCCGAAAGGATTCCAATATCGGCACTACTTTTTCTTGTTCGCATTTGGAACCGTATTCAAATTCTGAAAAGGATATCCTTGCTACCAAACGTGTGGATGCGTTGTTGAATCGATTATTTATTGAACCAGCATTAGGACTTGGATATCCTACTGGCGATTTAAAATTGCTTGATAGAATTTATAATTATTTCCAGCATAATGATGAAGAGTTGTTGAAATTTGATTTTGATTTTATTGGAATACAAAACTATACCAGGGAGATTATTACTCATTCTTATTTAGTTCCTTCTCTTCACGCTAAAATTATTAAAGCCGATAAACGCAAGGTGCAAAAAACATTAATGAATTGGGAAGTCTATCCCGATTCCATCTATCACATTTTAAAAAAATACAATGAGTATCCACAAATTAAAAAAATAATTGTTACTGAAAATGGCGCGGCTTTTAATGATGTTGTTTTTGACGGTAAAATCAATGACGAACAACGAACAACTTATTTGAAAGACCATCTAAAAAAGATATTACATGCAAAGGAGGATGGAGTAAAAGTGGGAGGCTATTTTGTCTGGACTTTTACCGATAATTTTGAATGGGCAGAAGGATTTTATCCTCGATTTGGAATTGTGCATACAAATTTTGAAACGCAAGAAAGAACGATTAAGCAATCGGGATATTGGTATAAAGAGTTCTTGCAACTCTCATAGCTATAAACTAACTCCTAAAACAAGCACATCATCCGTTTGCTCATAATTGCTTTTCCATTCATTAAATTTTCGTTCCAATTCTAATTGCTGAGTTTGCATGGATAATTTTGAAGTTTTTAAAAGTAAATTTTTAAAATTACGTGTCATGAATTTTTTATCTCTCGATCCTCCAAACTGATCAGCATAACCATCACTGCAAAAGTATAATTTATCTCCCTTGCTGAAATTTACACTTTGACTTTCATATCTTCTGTTAGATTCAAGATTCATTCCACCTATAGGATAGTGTGAGCCGTCAATACTCATAAGTTCATTTTTTGAAATATGGTACATTGGTCTTAATGCTCCCGAATAAGTCAAAAAATTACTATCATAATCTATACAACAGAGGGCAATGTCCATCCCATCAAACGGACGCCTCTCTTCTTCAATAAAATCATTTGAATAATCAAAAGCCTTATTTAATTTATGATTCAGCCTTTGGAGGATAGATGATACGTTACTGTTTTTTTCTTCAATAACTATTTGGTTCATTAAGCTTATTCCTAATACCGACATAAAAGCTCCCGGAATTCCGTGGCCAGTGCAATCGGCTACCGCAATAATAATTTTGTTCTCAATTTTTGTAAACCAATAAAAATCACCACTAACAATGTCTTTTGGTTTAAAAAGGATAAATGAATTTGGAAACAATCTGAAAAGATGTTTTTCTTTCAGCATCATTCCTTCCTGAATTCGTTTCGCATAAATGATACTATCATTTAGTTCATCTGTTTTTCTGCTTTCTTTTTTCTTTTTTAATATTATCGAGGTTTCAAATTCAAAATTTTCCTCTCGCGATTTAGTTTGGAAAAACTTATAAGCTATATTTCTTACAAAATTATTTTTAAGACTAATTGTTTGTTCCATATTAATAATGTTGGATACAATAGTACGTAAGCCTTTGTTGAAAGTTGTTTTAGGAACATAAACAAATTGTTAATATCGAGAAGTTTGACTTTTTTTATCACGAATCATTGTATATATTCGACAAACAAATTTTTTGGTAAGTGTTGTAAAATCAGATGATGTAAGGATAATAATTTTTTAATTTCGATTGGTAGCGCTTCCAAAATGAAATTTTTATTTTAGATTTTTTTTAATTTATTGTTTGTAATTATTTTTTATTGAGTGTTTATTTTTTAACATTCATAACATTAGTTCAACTTCATAGGTTCTTTCTATTTACAATTTATCCCTTTTATTTAAGCATAGAATAATATTCTGCTGTTATTTAGATAAGACTACGTTTTCAATTTTGTTGCGAAATTAAACAGTAATAAATATGAAAAAAATGCACGGAAATTTGTTAAAAAAATTATTTATTTCCTTGGGAATAATTGGTTTTATTACCATTGCAAAAGCGGGGCCTGGATTGATAATATCAGAATTTTTTGTTAATCCATCTGGAACAGATTCCCCATATGAATGGGTAGAATTAAGAGCTACTAAATTTATAAATTTTGCAATTACACCGTATAGTTTGGTTGTAGCCAATAATGGAACAGCTACCTCATCGGGTTGGATTACTGGCGGAGTCCTTAGTTATGGATTCAATATAAATACAGGAACGGTTAATCCAGGAGATGTTGTTTATGTTGGTGGTTCTTTGATGGCTCCCACCGGAGTGAAATTAAGAATCATTAATACTTTAACTATTGGTGGTGATGGGTTTGGAAGTTCTTCTTCAGGGCCTTTTGGAAATGGTGGTGCTAATGCAGATGGCATAGCAGTATTTGATGCCGACATTTCTACACTAACGAATTCTTCTGTTCCCATTGATGCAGTATTTTATGGATCAGCAATAGGAACAGCATTAGTAAATGCCGGAATAGATGGTTACCAATTGCCGATTAATGATCTTTATGCCGGTGGAAAATTACAAACAAGTAGTTTTATAACTGCTGACCCTTCTTCTTCAGGAGTTACAGTTTTTGCTACAGGAACATTTGATACTTTAGTGAATGCGTATACAGCAAACAGAGTTTGGGCTATCGGATCTATGTCGGATGGAACTTCTACTGTTACATTAACATTACCTCCTGCAAATGTTGCTTTTTCAATCGACAATCAAACAGTTTTAGAGTCGGCCGGAACAATTTCGGCAAATATTTCTATCACAAATTCAAATTCTAGTGCATCATCAGTAGATGTTGTAATTATTCCATTTGGAACTGCAACAGTTGGTTCAGATATTACCTATTCTACTCAAACAATTATATTTCCTGCAAATTCAAGCGGAACATTGCCGGTAACAATTACGCTGAATGAAGATTTACTGGCAGAACCTTCCGAATATTTTGTTATCAAATTACAAAATGCTACTAATGCAACAATAATAGGAATAATACAACAAACCATTTTTATTCAAGACAATGAGAATAGTGCACCAGTAGGAACAAATGAAGTTTCTATGACTTTTGTTTCCAGTTTTTCAAATGCTGCAGCAGGAACAAATTCTGCAGAAATTGTTGCTCACGATCCAATCAGTCAACGATTATTTGTTGCGAATTCTATTGGAAGAAAATTAGACATTGTTGATTTTTTAAATCCGGCAGCAATGTCTTTGATAAGTTCAATTGATATTTCTTCTTATGGAAATATAAATAGCGTTGCAGTAAAAAACGGAATTGTTGCTTGTGCAATTGAAAATAACATTCCGGAGCTGGATGGCTTTGTTGTATTTTTTGATACAAATGGTGTTTTTCAAAAACAAGTAATTGTTGGTGCGCAACCTGATATGATTACTTTTAATAATGCCGGAACGCGTATTCTTACAGCAAATGAAGGACAACCAAATGATGCATATACTATCGATCCGGAAGGTTCTGTAAGTATTATTGATATTTCAGTTGGTCTTGTAGCTTTAACACAATCAAATGTTACGACTGCTTTATTTACTGCATTTGATAGTCAGCAAGCAACATTAAAGGCAAGTGGTGTTCGAATCTTTGGACCTGGGGCAACAGTTTCCCAAGACATGGAACCGGAATACATTACTTTGTCGGAAGACGATCAAACTGCTTATGTAGCGTTACAAGAAAATAATGCTTTTGCATACGTGAATATGGCAACCAATACAATTACCGATATCAAGCCTTTGGGTTTTAAAAATTATAATGCTGCTAATAATGGAATTGATGCTACCAATAATGGAAGCAATATTAATATTGCTAATTGGCCTATTAAAGGGATGTATCTGCCTGACGGAATGACTCGATTTAACATTGGAGCTTCAGAATATTTAATTACTGCAAATGAAGGTGATGCCAGAGCGTATACAGGTATGAATGAAGAAACTACAATCGGAAACGCATCTTATATTTTAGATCCTACTGCATTTCCTTACGCATCTGTAATGAAATCAAATGCTAATTTGGGTAGATTAAAATGCACAAATAAACTTGGTGATACAGATAATGATGGTGATTTTGATGAAATTTATTCTTATGGTGCTCGTTCATTTTCTATTTGGAATGCAACCAGCGGAACTTTGGTTTATGATAGCGGTGATGATCTGGAACAAATAACAGCAGCGGATCCGGTTTATGGTGCAATGTTTAATTGTAGTAATACAAACATTACTAAAAAAGACAGAAGCGATGATAAAGGTCCGGAGCCCGAAGGTGTCGTTACGGCATCCATTGCAGGAAATCTTTATGCATTTGTGAGTATGGAACGTGTTGGTGGATTGATGGCTTTCAACATAAATAATCCTGCTGCTCCTGTATTTGTTCAATATATTAATAATCGTGGTTTAACCGGATTGACAGGTGATAGGGGCCCTGAAGGAATTATCTATATCCGTCAACAAGATAGTCCTAACGGTAAAGCATTAATCGTTTTAGGAAACGAAGTGAGCAGTACAACTTCTGTTTATGAAATTGCTTGTCCGCTTGCCTTAGCCACAAATACAGCATCGGGACCAGTAACAGTTTGTGCTGGAAATACGGTGTCGTTAACTTCAAGTACTTTGCCTGGTGCAACATATACTTGGTATAATGGAGCGGCTCCAATATCAGGAGCTACTACTTCTATTTACAATGCAACTATTTCTGGTAATTATTCGGTTCAATTAAATAATGTTGGTTGCAGCATAAACTCAAATTCAATAAATGTGAGCGTTAATACACTGCCTTCAGCACCAATAACAGCTGGTGGTTCAACCACTTTTTGTTCAGGAGGTTCAGTTCTTTTGTCAACATCAACAGGAAATACCTACCAGTGGCAATTGAATGGATCTGCAATATCCGGAGCCACTGCTAATACATATAATGCGAATGCTTCCGGGAATTATTCGGTGGTGGTAACAGATTTAAATGCTTGTAGCAATACGTCTTCCTTACAAGCTGTAATGGTGAATTCTTTACCTGTTGCAACAATAGCTGCCAGTGGTTCAACCTCTTTTTGTGCAGACGATTCTTTGCTTTTAACTGCAAGCACGGGATTAATTTTTCAATGGTATTTTAATGGAACTACGATTTCAGGTGCTATGTCAAGCACTTATTATGCATTGAATCAAGGAAACTATAGCGTAAGTGTAAACGATGGAAGTTGTTCTGCTGCATCTGCAAATACATACATTACAATATATTCATTACCAGCTGTTCCTTTAATCACTCAAAGCGGTTCAACATTAATTTCTACTTTTGGATCAACCTATCAATGGTATTTGAATGGTCTGCCAATAAGTGGTGCCACATCTCAAAATTATATCCTTGCTTCAAATGGAACTTATTATGTTGTAACGGGTAATTCAGCTGGTTGTGAGGCAACATCAAGTTCTGTAATTGTTACTACTACTGATATTGCTTCGGTGAAAAACACCAATGGAGTAGTAGTGTATCCTAATCCTTATAATGAATTTACTTCGGTTCATTTAACTCTTTCCGAAAATGCAACCGTATTGGCTGAAGTATACAATGTATTAGGAGAAAGAGTACAAACGCTTGTGTCAGGGGAGCTTTCTTACGGAGATTATAACTATACTTTCGGTGCAAAACAACAGAACCTTTCTGCAGGTATTTATTTGGTGAAGGTGATGATTAATGATAAAATACAAGTAATACGTATTGTTGAGAAGAATTAAATTTGTTGGGTCTGCGTTGTAAAAAAAGCAGGAGCGTATCTCCTGTTTTTTTATTTGTGACCATGTTATAGAAGAAAAGGGAGCATTTATAATGGACTTTACCATTTGATAATATTGTGAAAATGTTTTCTTTTCATTGAAGATTTATATTTGTTTGTGTTATTGGATCAGAAAAAAATATGAAAAGTGTATTGTTAGTCTTTGACGACCAGAAAGAACTTGAATTTATTGAAACGAATTTAATTGAAAATGGTTTTCAGGTTTTTAAAGCGGAGAACTTAAGAGATGCTATAAGTATAGCTGAAAAAAAATTACCCGACCTTATTGTTGTAAATACGTTTGATGCTGAATCAAGCATACGATTGTTTTCAAAACAAATAAAGACAGAGCGGTTGAAAAACACAGTATTATTAAGTTTGATTGAATTGGAAGATTATTTGAAAACGGACTTCACTGAACATATTGTTGTAAAGCCTGTCCGTCCCAAATTGCTACTCAGCCTCATTCGGGGTGTTATGAATCAAGAAGAAATGAATTGGCTTCCTAATTTCCGGTAATGTAAATTTTACATTCGTAACAAATCCTTCATGTAATCTTAAGTTTTCCGTCACTGGTTCTTTCCGGCTTGTATGTATTTTTGTGGTGTAATAAGTAGATAATGAAAAGAAGTATTTTAATATTAGTAGTTAGTTTAATAACAAATCTTGTGGTTGCAGGGAATGGCATCGACAATAAAGAAGCGACTAACACTAAGCTTGTTTCAGGGAAGGTAATTGATAAGATAAGTGGGGAAGAAATTGCCGGAGCTGAAATTAAAATTGCAGATAAAATTGTGTATACAGACTTAAATGGTAATTTTTCAGCAAACATCAATGTTGTAAAAACAGAAGCTGTTGTTTCCTTTGTTTCATACAATGACACTAAAATTAACATTGAGCCTTTTTCATACAATACCTTTGTTATAGAATTAGAGTCAAAATAATTTCAATTTTTTTCCTAAAAAGCCCTGAGTAACATACTCAGGGCTTTTTTGCATTTAAATTCCAAGCAAACTTTACCCACCTCCTACGTTAAGTTTACATTAACTTAACATTAAAAAATATTTATTGGCTAGTAAGCAGAATATTAAAACTATTGTGCTTTACTTTGCGTTGAAGTAATTAGAAACAAAAACTCAACGTTATGAAAAAATTAATCCTGTCACTCATTATCACCTTAACAATAGTTGGTGGAGTATCGGCTCAAGATTTAAGCATCGTTAGTAATCAATCTGTTCAAAGTATTGTTTTGAAAGATGGTTTGTATTTTACAAGTAACGGGAATTTATATTCAGGTTCTTATACAGCTTATTTCGAATCAGGAAAAAAGAAATCGATGTTTGATGTCAAAGAAGGAAAAGCAAGTGGTGCTGTCACATATTATTATGAAAATGAAAATGTAATGGAAACCGGATTTTTTGCAAGCAATGATAAAAATGGAGAATGGTTGCGTTGGGATGAACTTGGAAATAAAATCGCACAAGCTTTTTATGTATCAGGAAAAAAAGATGGATTGTGGTTGGTTTGGGATGCTAAAGGTGTGAAAAGGTATGAAATGAATTATGCTTTAGGTGAAAAAACAGGAAAATGGTTGATGTGGAATGAAGAAGGTGTTTTAACCAGCGAAAAATCATACAGCGCATTATAAAATAAAAAGGTTAATACAAAAAAACGTCTCGCTCATTCGGGACGTTTTTTTTGCTTTCAAATTTCTAAACTGTATCCTATTCCTTTTATTGTTTTTATGTATTTATCGCCTAGCTTCTCTCTTAGTTTTCTTATATGCACATCAATGGTTCTGTTTTTTGAATAGATTTCATAACCCCAGATTAATTGTGAAATTTCTTTTCGTGTAAATACTTTTCTTGGAGAAGTAGAAAGCAGAGATAATAATTCAAATTCTTTTCTGGGTAATACAATTTCTAATCCTTCCAAAAATATCAGATAACGCTCACGATCAATTATTAATCCTTTTAGTTTGCTGGTATCTATTTCTACATGATGACTCGAATGCCTTTTTAATAAAGCTTTTAATCTGCTTACTAAAACCCGAGGTTTTACAGGTTTAATAATGTAATCATCTGCGCCAGCATTGAATGCAGCTATTTGAGAATAATCTTCACTTCGTTCGGTGTGAAAAACGATTAGTGTATTTGCTAATTCAGTTTTGTGTCGTAATTCAATGCAAATGTCAATTCCATCCAGCTCTGGCATCAGCAAATCTACCAGTACAAGTTGTGGTAATTCTTCAGTAGCAATCTGTATTGCTTCTTTGGAATTTTTGGATGAAAACACTGAAAAGCCTTCTGATTTTAATGCGGATTCCACAATGGATAGTAGCTCCTCATCTGTATCAATCAATAATATTTTAAAACTCGTTTGGCTCATAATAACTTCGGCTAAATTACTTGGCTTCTGCCTGTTTTACATTAATTTAAGATTAAGTTTACTTTAGGAAATCATACCGCATTATTTGTTAAATTTGCTCCATAGGAGTCCCTGCGGGGTATAAACATCGTATAAATGGAAAAAGCAGAAATGATTAAAAGCTATGAAAAGCTTTTGCAAGGAAATCAGAACTGGGCAGCTGAAAAATTAAAGAATGATCCAAATTATTTTAAGGATTTGTCTTTAGGTCAAACTCCTGAATATTTATGGATAGGTTGTTCAGATAGCCGTGTTCCAGCAAATGAAATAACGGGGACTAAGTCAGGACACATATTTGTGCATCGCAATATTGCAAATGTGGTGGTGCATACAGATATGAATTTGCTGAGTGTATTATATTATGCGGTTGAGGTATTACATGTGAAACATGTAATTGTATGCGGACACTACGGTTGTGGTGGTGTGATAGCTGCCATGACTAATAATGACAACGGTTTTGTAAACAACTGGCTTCGTAATATAAAGGAAGTGTATGATAAACATGCAACGGAATTAGAAGCAATTGCCGATGTTAAACAAAGAGAAAACCGTTTGGTAGAGTTAAACGTAATTGAACAAGTACACAATCTTTGTAAAACAAAAATTGTTCAACAGGCATGGGCAAGAAGAGATTTGCAAATTCATGGTTGGGTTTATGGTATGGCGGATGGATTGATAAAGGATTTGCACGTAATGGTTGATGAGATTAGTGATTTAAAGCCCATTTACCGTTTTGATATGTAAAATTTTGTTAAAAGACATGAAAAATGAACTCCAGAAAATCACAATCGTTTTTTTTTTTGCATATTTGTGAAAATTAATGAAAAAGGTAGTAGCATATAGTCTTTTAATAATTGTTATGTTTGCTTTTAACTATAAAGCAATCAGTTATCTTCTAGATTCATCAAAAGGGTCTGTCGCCTTTGTTATTGATTGTGAAGAAGAAAAATCTGAGTCTGAAAAGTCGGATGAAAAAGAAGAGAAAAAGGAAATTTCAGAATATTTATTTCATAAAAAAGTTACTTCATTTATAGTGATTCATAAGCCATCACACGTTAGCCTCCATAAGTTTTTATTTATTCCATCTGATCACAGCCAGTCTGTATACATGCCACCCGAGTTGGCTATAATTTAATTCCTCAGGTATTCGATTTTGAATACCTTATTTCAAAACACAAATTTATTTCAAATCATAGGACTGTTTAAGTTCTTGTGTTTTTTATTATTCAATTTCTAATTTATTTAATAGATACGTTTATGAACGCTCCAAAAGGCTTAACTTTTAAGTATTTGAAGAATGATTTGCCTTCAGGCTTGGTTGTTTTTTTAGTTGCATTACCACTATGTTTAGGAATAGCATTAGCATCAGGTGCGCCCTTGTTTTCCGGAATTATTGCTGGAATAATTGGAGGCACTGTGGTTGCATTTACAAGTGGTTCTGCTTTAAGTGTAAGTGGTCCGGCAGCTGGACTTACCGTTATTGTTTTAAATGCAATTGGAACACTCGGCAGTTATGATGTGTTCTTGCTTGCGGTTGTATTGGCAGGATTGATTCAGATTATTCTGGGCTTTTTAAAAGCCGGAGTAATTGGATATTATTTTCCTTCTAGTGTTATTAAAGGAATGTTGGCTGCAATTGGAATTATTTTGATTCTGAAACAAATACCGCATGCAGTTGGTTACGATGTGGATAATGAAGGAGATTTTGATTTTATTCAAGCAGATGGACACAATACATTTTCTGAAATTTTTTATGCATTTAATTATATTCATCCTGGTGCAGTAATTATTGCCGCCATTTCACTTTTTATTTTGATTATGTGGGAGCGACCGTTTTTGAAAAAATATTCTTTCTTCAAAATTGTTCCGGGTGCATTGTTGGTTGTGGTATTGGGAATTTTGATAAATGAATGGTTTCAAACAAATAATCCGGAATTGTATTTGTCAGGTGAAAAACTAGTTCGTTTGCCTGTTGCTAATTCTGCAAAAGAATTTATCGGACAGTTTACCCTTCCCGATTTTAATGCATTTAATAATTATCAAGTTTACATTGTTGCTGTTACAATAGCCATTATAGCCAGTCTTGAATCTTTATTGAGTGTGGAGGCTGCAGATAAATTGGATCCTTATAAGCGAAATACGCCCACCAACCAAGAATTGAAAGCACAAGGATTGGGAAATTTGGTTTCCGGTTTTATTGGAGGATTGCCTTTAACAGCTGTTATTGTTCGTAGTTCTGCCAATGTAAATTCAGGTGCAAAAACAAAACTGTCGGCCATTATTCATGGTTTGCTTTTATTGTTGAGCGTTATTGGAATTGCTACCATTTTGAATAAAATTCCTTTGGCTTGTCTGGCAGCATTGCTATTAACTGTGGGTTATAAACTTGCTAAAGTATCCTTATTCAAATCAATGTTCAAATTAGGTTGGGAACAGTTTTTACCATTTATCATTACGATTGTTGCAATACAATTTTCTGATTTGTTGAAAGGAATTGCAATAGGAATGTTTGTTGCAATCTTTTTCATTCTGATGAATGTATACAAACGAATTAAAAATACACAAGGATCGGAGAGTATGATGAAAGCACTAACACGATTGATGAAAAACAACTACAAAGCAGAGTACTATTATAAAAAACAAGAATTTAAACCAGGAGAAAAAATTGTTATTCAATTGGATGAAGATGTATCCTTTATTAATAAAGGAAGTATCGCATTTACACTAGATGATCTTCCTGAAAATTCAGACGTATTAATTGACGGAAGCAAATCACACAACATTGATATAGATGTCCTTGAAATTTTTCACAATTTCAAGAGTACGGCAGAACTAAAAAATATTAATCTAGAATTTAAAAATGTCCCTGAATTTTTAGGAGTGTCAGGTCATTAAAAAAATAAAAAAATATGAAAGCTCATACAGCGGAAACACAGGCGTCTATTACGCCAATAAAAGCATTGGAAATTTTAAAAGACGGGAATCAACGTTTTATAAAAAATTTAAAAAAAAACCGTAACCTCCTTGAACAAGCAAATGATACAAGAGAAGGTCAATGGCCTTTTGCAGTAATATTAAGTTGTATTGATAGTCGTACTTCCGCAGAGCTGATTTTTGACCAAGGTTTGGGAGATGTTTTTTCCATCCGCATTGCTGGAAATGTAGTGAATACTGATATTATTGGCAGTATTGAGTTTGCTTGCAAAGTTGCTGGGTCAAAATTAGTTGTTGTTATGGGACATACAAAATGTGGTGCAGTAAAAGGCGCCTGCGACCATGTTGAAATGGGAAATCTTACCGAATTATTATCGAAAATTCAACCCGCAGTTTATCAAGAAACGATTACTACTAAATCGGATGAGCGAAATTCAAGAAATGAACTATTTGTTGAAAACGTTGCAACGCTCAATGTGAAGCGCTCGGTAAAAATGGTCGTAGACCGAAGTTATATTCTTGAGCAAATGATTGAAAAAGGAGAAATCGCTATTATTGGCGCAAAGCAAGATTTAGAAACTGGGGTTGTTGAATTTTTTGAAGACACAATGATTTGTGGAATGTCAGATGTGAGAGCTCAAATGAGTTATTAAATATCTTAAGTAAAATATATCACAATGAACGATACAATCGAATTAAAAAAAAATGTTACTGCGGGTAGCGTTGCGTTTGATGAAGAGCATGTTTTGCATGAGTTAAAACACTATTTGCCTACGCAAACTCCTTTGAAGGATTTTATTCATCATAATTCATTGCATGCGTTTCAAAGCATGAAATTTTATGATGCTATTTTTAAGGCATCTAAAATATTTGGTTATAAAGTAACATTACAACTGGATGATTTCAGAAAGATGTATGAAAATGGCCGAGTTAAAAAAGAGGTGCTTGATAAAATAATAAAGGATAAAAAAGGAGCCGACCAATTTTTAAACTGGAAAGAGCGTCTTCTTACTAAAGAATACAATGAGTCGATTTTTCCACGTGTTGGTGTTTTGAGAGCAAACTGGAAAACACACTACAAGATTGATTTGGATTCTTTGGTGCAACCGCTGTTATTCAGAATACTATGCAGTTATCTTGATCAGGGAATTTCTGTTTGGAATTTCCCTCAGGAGAACAAAGGCTTCTTAAATGCAATCAAAGACCTTGAGAAAAATAGTTTTACCAGTTTTTTTAAAACGAAAAGGGCAAAGAAATATTTAGAAGAAGGACTTGGAATAAAAGAGCTTTTGAAAATTGTTGTAGGTAAGGAAGCTTACTATGAACAATATTTATTCGATCAGCAGTTCAGCCACAGAGGTTGGTCCGGAATGATTGCAGCAATTGAGTCGCAACCAGCTGTGTTGCTCGACCAAAGAGTCATCTCTCTTCAAGATCTCATTGTTTTTGATTTGTTGCTTGAAATCGATGCATTGGATTATCAGTTTGGAAAGGATTGGGAACCTTTGTGTAATAAAATAAGTACTCCTCCTATTGATATTTTTGAATCTGCAGCTCAAACAGAATTGGATGAAGTACTAATGCTTTGGCAAGACGCATTTGAGTGGAGCTATTATGATGAGGTGCTTGCCGGAATTTCAGCAGGAAAGAAAAAACAAATGGCAAGTCCGGCAAAAACAAGTTTTCAGGCTGTGTTTTGTATTGATGAACGTGAATGTTCTATAAGAAGAAACATTGAGCATGTTGATTCCAATTGTGAAACATTAGCTGCTCCGGGTTTCTTTGGTGTTGAATTTTATTTTCAGCCGCAGAATGCTAAGTTCTACGACAAACTTTGTCCGGCACCCGTTACACCTAAATATCTGATAAAGGAATTAAATGCTCAGGGCGAAAGAAAACATGAGTTACTTTATACAAAAAAAAACCATACTTTTTTTATCGGAACTGTGATAACCATGTTCTTCGGATTTATTTCAGCATTAAAATTATTTCTGACGGTGTTCCGTCCCAAAATGAGTCCTGCCATTTCCAACGCATTTATTCACATGGATAAAACCGCAACGCTCACCATTGAAAATAAGGATATAAATGACAGAGAGAATGATTTGCAGATAGGCTTTACTATTGATGAAATGGCTGCAAGAGTTGAAGGATTACTGCGTGGAATTGGAATGGTTAAAAATTTCGCACCAATCGTTTATGTGATTGGACATGGTTCTAGCAGTGCTAACAATCCTCATCATGGAGCACACGATTGCGGAGCATGTAGCGGAAGACCGGGTTCAGTAAACTCACGCGTTTTTGCATATATGACCAATCACCCAAAAGTAAGAGCAATATTAAGTTCACATGGATTAGTGATACCGGATACAACACAATTTTTAGGTGGCTTACATGATACTGCTGCCGATGAGATAGAATTTTATGATGAGCAATTATTAAATGCTATAAATGCCGAAGCGCATAAAAAAAATAAATTAGCTTTTGAAGATGCGTTGGATTTAAATGCTAAAGAGCGCTCGAGAAGATTCGCATCCATCAATACAAAAGGCAGTTTAAAACAAGTGAGAAAAGCAATCAAGGATCGTTCTGTTTCTTTGTTTGAACCTCGTCCTGAACTCGGGCATGGAACCAACACATTGTGTATCATCGGAGGCAGGAATCTTACTAAAGGATTATTTTTGGATAGACGTGCATTTATGAATTCTTATTATTATCGGACTGATAATGATGCAACACTTCTCACAGGTGTTATGCGACCGATTGGATTGGTATGTGGAGGTATTAATCTTGAATATTATTTTTCACGCGTTGATAATCACAAATTGGGTGCAGGAACTAAATTGCCTCATAATGTAATGGGATTGATAGGTGTTGCCAATAGTGCCGATGGTGATCTTCGACCTGGTTTACCTCTACAGATGATAGAAGTACATGACCCTGTTCGTTTGCTTGTTATTGTTGAACATTATCCGGAGGCGGTTATGAAAGCCATTACCATTACTCCTGAAATTTATGAGTGGTATAAAAATGAATGGGTTCATATCATTGCACTTCATCCCGAAACAAATAAGTTCCACTATTTTAAAAATGGTGAATTTACAGAATACACTCCTCTTACCAAAGGGCTTGGAACAATAAAAGATATGAAGTCTTTTGTAGAAGGTGCAAAAGAAATGGAAACAAATCATATTGTGGACGCAACAAAAGAAAATTTACCAGTTTATTCACTTGAAAATTAAATAGAGTATGTCACAAGTCTTGCAACTTTTTATTTGGGTTCCACTTTTTGGATTTGTCATCAGTTTACTGCTGCCCCGAAAAAACGAACGTTTAATTTCTTCCGTAACAATTGGCACAGCCGGAATAAATCTGCTGGGTGCTGTTGCTTTTGTCACTTATTGGTTTGTGAATAAACATCCTGCATTGGATATTAAACAGTTTGTATTTTATAAAGCATATGACATAGAAATATTTCTTGATTTTTATTTCGATAAAACTACTGCTGTATTTTTAATTGTTGGAGCCGTGTTGGCTTTTTTAGTTGCTGTTTTCAGCAGGTTTTACATTCACCGAGATGCTGGTTTTAAAAGATTCATGAATAATATTCTGATGTTTTTTGTAGCCTATAATCTGGTTATTTTTTCCGGAAATTTCGAAACCTTATTTACAGGTTGGGAGATTCTTGGTATCTGCTCATTTTTATTGATTGGTTTTTACCGCGACCGATATTTACCAGTAAGAAATAGTTTAAAAGTAATTTCGCTCTATCGTTTGGGTGATATCTGTCTTATTCTCGCGATGTGGATGAGCCATCATCTGTGGCATCAGAATATCACTTTCATTAAAATGAGCGATCCTGTTGCGGTGGCATCTCTTGTCCAAGATCATTATTTGGCTGTAGTTTTTATTGCTGTAATGATTGTGGTAGCAGCAGCTGTGAAATCAGCCCAACTGCCTTTTTCTTCTTGGCTTCCGAGAGCGATGGAAGGACCCACCACTTCCAGTGCTATTTTTTATGGATCGCTTTCAGTTCATTTAGGCGTTTTTCTTTTACTAAGAACTTTTCCTTTTTGGGAAAACATTTTAGCAGTAAAAATAGTTGTCATTACAATTGGATTGTTCACAGCATTAATAGCTATGGGCATAGCCAAAGTTCAATCATCTGTAAAAACACAAATCGCTTATTCTTCTATTGCACAAATCGGATTGATATTTATTGAGGTTGCATTAGGCTGGCATGAACTTGCACTAATTCATTTTACTGCCAACGCTTTTTTAAGAACGTATCAATTATTGGTTTCCCCTTCTGTGTTAGGATACATGATACACGATATGTTTTTTAGTTTTATACCCCAAAAACATTCAGTAGGAAGCTCTTTCGTTTCTAAAATAAAGAATACGCTTTATGTTTTATCTATAAAAGAATGGAATCTGGATTTTTTAATGCACCGTTATTTATGGAGCCCTTTTAAAGGAATAGGAAAAACACTAAATTTTATTTCATCTAAAGCTGCAATTGCTTTTTTAATTGTTGTTTTTTTGATAGGTGTCTTTTTAAATTTATATCCTGAGCAAATTCATCAATCGCTATCAAAAGCAGTTCCAGTTACATTTTCTTTTTTTGGCTTAGTTATAATATTAAATGCTTTTGCTGAAAAAGGTAGTGCTTTGCGTGCTTGGTTATTTGTGGTATTAGGACAATTATTCATTACACTTTCTGTTGCTTTGTTAAGCTACGAGTTTGGAGGAATGCAAGTGTTGATTTATCTCAGCGGTTCTGTGTTGTTTGCTATTGTTGGCGCAATTTGTTTGCAAAAAATAAAAGCAATTGACAATAATATTAACCTGGATATTTTTCATGGATATTCACAAGAACAGTCTCGAGTGGGTTTTGTTTTTCTAATAGCTTGTTTGGGTGTTGCCGGATTGCCGTTTACTCCAACATTTATTGGAATTGATATTTTATTCAGTAATATTCATACTCATGATTACTTCGTGATAGGATTTACAGCATTGAGTTTTATTTTTATGGAGATTTGTGTCTTGAGAATTTATGCTCGAATTTTTCTGGGTCAATATAAAAAGGCGACTCATGCTATGGCTTACAGGTCATCTTAATCGTACTTTTAAATCGTAGTTCTATGCTCAAAGAGCCCTTGCAATTAATATTTCAAGGGCTCTTTTGCTATAAAAAATTTTCTCTTATAATTATTTTAGCACTCATTTAAGACATTCATAACTTTTATACCTCGAGGATGTGCATTTTTTGCAAACTCCACTACTTGTTCCGGAACGCGATGTCCCGGATAGTGATTAATTTCAAAAGGTATTTTAAATTGGTCAAGAATTTTTGCTGCTTCTTGCATAATAGACATATCCGATATACTGCCAATAATGATACTTGCAAGTGGCTTCATGATTTTAATGTTTTAATAGTGATTTACGTTTAGGTTCGATGCGTATTTAAGAATGGTTTGTTTGTCAATTACTTGTTCTTTTTCAATGCGGAATAAAAATTTCAATCCTGTATGTTTTAATATATATTCTTCCGATAATTTTGTTGTTTCTCCATTAAAAATAATTCCTGCTATTGGAATATTTCTGCTCACAAGTGCCTTCACAGAAAGAAGTGTGTGATTAATACTCCCCAAGTAATTGCAGGAAACGAGAATAGCTTCCGCACTAAATTTTTCAATTAAATCAATTACAAAATAATCATCGTTAAGAGGAACCATTAATCCTCCTGCACCCTCTATTATTAAAGAGTTTGATGTTTGAGGCAAAACAAATCTTTCCATATTAATTTTTACACCATCTGTTATTGCAGCAGCATGTGGTGACATTGGCTCACATAACCGATATGCCTCAGGATGAAAGGCTGATTTAGTATTGCTTATTAAAGAACGCACCTTCATTGTATCCGTATTGTCCAAATCACCAGCTTGTACAGGTTTCCAGTAGTCGGCATTTAAAGCCTCAACCAATATAGCAGACGCTACAGTTTTTCCAACATCAGTGCCAATGCCTGTTACAAAATATCGTTTCATATTACTCTTGGGTATTAAATTTTAACCTTTGTCCTGGTGAATTGCAAAAAAATATTGTTTCATTTAGATAATTATTTTGAAGTAGGTTCCTTCTCTAAAAATGAAATTGATTTTTGCAATAAAAAAATTATGTAATCAACTAAAATTACAGTGATTTCATTAACTTGAATTTTGCATGCTACCATTATTTAATATTAAGGGGGCTTTGAGTTTTTCTCTCTAATCCAATTTTATTTACCGTCTCATAGAGTAAAGTTGCGTTTACTACTAAACGGTCAAGCTCTTGCTCGAAAAATATTTCAGTATGCTCATTCCATTTTTTAGGAGAATTATTAAGCTCTCTAAAACTTTTTGAAAGTGTGGCAATGTATTCTTTTTTCTGTGGCACATCATTGATAAAAATTGGTGGATATAAATCATACATCAACATCCAGTTTTTCGCAACTCTTGTTACTCGGCCATTTCCGTCAATAAATGGATGTATTCTGATTAACTCGTGATGAAAATAAATTGCTTTGATAATTGGGTTCGTTATTGATTGCATTTGATAAAATAGTTCTGAAACTAATTGAGGAACAACGTTCTTGTCTGGACAAATATGTGCTCCTACCTGCACTAATGTCTGCCTATAACGATTTGGGTGAATAGCATTAGTTTCGGGAGAAACTAAGCGGAGAAGCTGAAATAGTTGGACTTCTTTTTCGAAATTATTATGCAGAATGATTTCATCTATCACAAAGTCAAGTGATACTTTTAGGTTTTTCAGATATTCTTTCGCTTCCTCTTCATTTTGAGCTTCCATTTGTGCGTTTTTCACACTAAGAAGTTCTTTTAGATTATTGATCCCTGATAAATAGGTATCTAAAAGGTCATCATCTAAATGATGTCGGCTATATATAATAAGCCTATAAATTGACTTTACGAGATGGTCGATTTCATTTATTTTGATTTGATTTACTTTAATTTCTTCTACTGGTAGTAATTCCATTATGTTTGTACATTATTTGTGATTATGGTGTCGTTCGTTGTGCTTACAGGTAACTTCAGTTTGTCTAAAAACTCACTAAACTGTTTAGTTTAATTATTTTTCCTTAGACAATTATTTAGTATTACTTAATCAAGAACACCCCTTAACTGTATCTGTATTGCAAAATCACGTGCCTGTTATCTTTCCAGTAGTCGGCATTTAAAGCCTCAACCAATATAGCAGACGCTACAGTTTTTCCAACATCAGTGCCAATGCCTGTTACAAAATATCGTTTCATATTACTTTTGGGTATTAAATGTTAATCTTTGT
>Ga0163151_10001733_pt1 | contig 36009 bp, 36 predicted proteins | sample OliLakLV19MP5IB2_FD_145596 | JGI IMG/M metagenome (GOLD analysis project Ga0163151, IMG submission 145596) | Freshwater microbial mat bacterial communities from Lake Vanda, McMurdo Dry Valleys, Antarctica - Oligotrophic Lake LV.19.MP5.IB-2 | ecosystem: Environmental > Aquatic > Freshwater >... | reverse complement strand
GACCAGCACGCCACGCACGCGAACCGTCACCGTCCCCTCCACCACGACGAAATTTCTCGGCACGTTCGACGCTTCAATCGGCGCCTGAACCGCCGGCAGCTTCGAGCGCGGGTCGGCGGCGCGCGCGGCCGCCGCGACCAACAAAAAAACGCCCGCCAGGGCGGCCATGAGCCGGTGTTTTCGCATGGGCCCAGTATAGGTTTTCTCTATTTCCGACCTTGCCGCTCGACGGTTCCCCCTTTATCCTCCCAAGGTCAGCGTTTTCGCCGCCCATTCGCATCCAATTTCAGGAAGAATCCATGCCCATCGATTTCGTCGAGGTTCTGAAGCTGGCCGTCGCCCGCAAAGCATCCGACGTTCACGTCGTGATCGGCAAGCCGCCCATGCTTCGAGTACGCGGGGAAATCACTCCGTTAGAAGGATTTGAAGCCCTGACGGCCGCGGAGGCCCACCGCCTGGTCTACGCCGTGCTTCGTGACGAGCAGCGCAAGAAGTTCGAGGAGTCTCTCGAGCTTGATAGCTCGGTTGCCCTGCCCGGGGTGGCCCGGTTTCGCGTGAACGTGCTGGCCGGCCATAAAGGCATTGAGGCCGTGCTGCGCATCATCAATTCGACGATTCCCAATCCGGAAGAACTGGGCCTGACCCAGACCATGATGGACCTGGCTCAACTGCCGCGCGGCCTGGTCCTCGTCACCGGGCCCACGGGCTCGGGCAAATCAACGACCCTGGCCTCGATCATCGAGCTCATCAATCGCACCCGCAAGGACCACATCCTCACGATCGAAGACCCGATCGAATTCATTTACGAACCCAAGCAGTGCATCATCCGGCAGCGCGAGGTGGGCGCGACCACCAAGTCGTTCGCCAACGCGCTCAAGTCGTCGCTGCGTGAAGACCCGGACGTGATCCTCGTCGGCGAGCTCCGCGACCTGGAGACCATTTCCCTGGCCATGACCGCGGCGGAAACCGGCCACCTGGTGTTCGGCACCCTTCACACCACCGACGCGCCGCAGACCGTCGACCGCATCATTGACGTCTTTCCCGCGCACCAGCAGACGCAGGTGCGCGTCCAGTTGGCGAGCTCGCTCAAGGCCGTCATCTGCCAGACGCTCATTCCCACCGCCGATGGCGTGGGACGCGTGGCCGCGCGTGAAGTGATGATCGTGACGTCCGCGATCTCGAACTTGATTCGCGAAGGCAAGACGCACATGATTTACGGCGCCGTGGAGACGGGCGCCAAGTTCGGCATGTGCACGCTCGACCGCGCGCTCGAGGACCTGGTGAAGAGCGGCAAGATCAAACTGGACGACGCGCTGAGCAAGGCGCGCGAACCAATGAAGTTCAAGCAGGACAAGGCCGCATGATTCCCCCGCAGGAACTTCGCGAGCTTCGGCTCTTCAAGGACGCTTCCGCCAACGCGGTGGCCCGCCTGGCGACCGCCATGCGCGAGCGTATCTGCGTCGACGGTGAAGTGATCATGAAGGAAGGCGAGGAAAGCGCGGGCCTGCACCTGGTGGCCGCCGGAGCGGTGGTGGTGCGCAAGCGCATCAATGCCGACACCAAGGTGGTGGCGCGCTTCGGCAAGGGCGAATTTTTCGGCGAAATGTCGCTTCTCGACAAGCAGCCGGCATCGGCGGAAGTGATCGCGGAAGGCGACACGCGCCTTTTCGTTCTGACCCGCTCCGATTTTGAGTTCCTGATGAGCAAGGCGCCGACGGAGGCGCTCGATCACATCACGACGCTCGTGGCGGGCCTGAGCACGCGGCTTCGCCAGACCACGCGCGAACTGGTCGCGGTCTATCAGGTGGCGCGAAACGTCGGCTCGTTCGACACGGCCGAACAGCTGGGCCGGGCGGTCGTCGGCATCCTCACGGGAATGCTGGGTGAATTCGCCACCATCGGCTTCTACCGCTGGAATCCTTTTAATGATGAGTACGCGAAGGGCCTCGCGGTCGGGCCCGTCAGCGCGCTTCTGCCGGACGTGCTCGACGACCGCATGCCGCTCGGCCGCGCGGACGGCACCGCATCCTATCCCGACACCCGTCAGCGCCATCCGCTTGCCGGCGTGAAGCTGCCGGCCGGCCACCTCGTGATTTCGCGCTCGGACCTGGGGCCCACCCCGCAGGCCCTCTTTATCTATTTCACGTCCGCGCCCCACACTTTTGAACCCGGCGACCGGCAGGCGATGGAGACGGTGTCGGCCGTTCTCGCCCCCGCCTTCGAGACCGCCCGCGCCCGCGAAGAAGAAGCTCTTCGTCGCGAGCACGAGCAACGCCGGCAACGCTTCGGTTGAGCCCGCCCAAACTTTTTTCCGGAAACGCTGGAATCGTGGCGACAATCCACCTATAAGCGCGTATGCTCTCGATCAAAACCGATGCGACGTACCTGCTGGCCGTCGCCTTCCTTCTGACCGCCGCCCCCGCGAGCGCCGTGCGACTGAGCGACATGAAAGCGCCCAAGACCTCCACCCTCGGCGGATCTTCGATGACCATGGATGACGGCAGCTCCTCCCTCCGACTGATACCGGCGTTCAACTTCGGCCTCAACAAGCTCGGCAAGGGTTATGAAGGCTACGAAGACCTCGGAAACGCCGGGCTCGATCTCTACATTCATCCCTTTCGCGCCGTCACGGCGCCGACGAAGGCCAAGCAGAACATGCTGGTGCGCCTTTCCTTCGACTACTTTCCGCTGCAGGTCCCCAAGCAGAACCTGGGACTCAAAGAAGACATGTACGCCGCCACACTGGCGTTCGTGTATCAGTTTCACCGGCTCAACCGGCAGTCCGAGCAGAAGTGGCTTCCCATGGTGTCGATCGGCTACGGCCGCTACTTCGACGTGGTGAAACTCAAGACGGCCGCCACCGGCAGCGTTGAGCGCAACCGCCAGTACAGCGGTTACAACGCGTCGATCGCGGTGGCCATGCCGTGGTTCCGCAACGTTCCCATTCGCGTCATTCCCGAGATTCGTTATCACCGCGTGGAAGTGGTCGATAGCATCGCCACGAACATGACCTATCAGATCGGCCTGTCCTACTGGCCTGAGAGGAAATAACGATGCGCGCTTATCGTCACATCATCTTTCTTCTGGCCGCCACCCTGATCGCGGGAACCGGCTGCAAACGCGCCAGCGAGGCGCTCCTCGGCGGCTCCGACGCGAGCGTCACCGCGGTTTCGCTGAGCGTGCCGCAGGTCGACACACAGGCCAGCAACGTCTACCGGATTTTCGTCTCCGCCCTCGACCAGGCGGGCAACCCGCTTTTGGGGCTGCAGATCGGAAACTTCAGCATTCTCGAGAACGGGGGCCCGGGCGTTCCGATCGACGTCGCTCCCGTGCTGGACCCTCTTTACGTGGTGCTCGTCATCGACCGCAGCGGCAGCATGTTCGGCTCGCGCACGACGGCCGCCAACAACGCCGCCATCGCGCTGGTCAACGCGCTCTCGGCGAGTGATTACGCGGCACTCATCGAGTTCGACGACACCGTGCGGATCACGTCGGGCTTCACGAGCGACAAGACCACCCTTGTCAATTTCATCAACGCCGGCGTTCCGCTGGGCGCCACCGCCGTCTACGACGCCACCGTGGAAGGCGCCAAACTTCTTCTCAACGCGAACGGCCGCCGCATGCTTCTCGTGCTCACCGACGGCGAAGACAACTCCAGCGCCAACACGAGCGAGGATGCCATCAAGAACGTGAACGACCGGGGGCTCAGCGCCAACATGGTCGGCCTCGGCGCCACCGCCGGCGGCCCCGTGCTGACGCAGATCGCCGCCAACACGGGCGGAATTTTTGCCGAATCCCTCACGGGTTCTGACCTCGATGCGATTTTCCTCAATGTCCTCAGCCGCTTCCAGGACCTGACTGCGATCCGCTACCGCCGCCGCGAGAGCGGGCGCGTCACCGCCTACCTCAACTACGGAAACCTCACGGCTTCCGCCTCCAAACAACTCGACTAATAGTTTTTCCTGAAGGATTTCCGTTCCCGTTCGTACTTTTAGTGGGATGCGCAGAGCGGCGTGACCCACTTGAAAAGGACGGGCAATGAAGCCAGACATTCGACGCGCTCTGCGCGAGGGACTCAACCGATTTTCAGCACTTTCCTACCAGAAGGGCCTGTCGATCAGTCTCGGGCTGCTGCTCCTGGCGGGCGCGGTCGACCATCTGACAGGGACTGATTCCAGCCCGCTCCTGCTTTACCTCTTCCCCATCGCGCTGGCGTCCTGGTTCCTTCGTCCCGGCGATGGCGGGCGTGCGGCCGCGCTGAGCGGCGGCGCCTTTTTCGTCATCAACCTGATTGGGCGGCGGTATGACATGTCCGTGCTCGCCCATGGTTGGGACGCGCTCTCCGCCTTCGCCGTGTTCTGGCTGGCAGCGCTCATCCTGGGCAAGCTGCGCGCGCACATCGACGGACAGGCGGCGGTGGCCCGCGCGGACATTCTCACCGGGATTGCGAACCGACGTGGATTCCAGGAATCGATGGAGGCCGAGATCCTGCGCTCCCGTCGATGGAACGCCCCGCTCACGCTCGCCATCATGGACATCGATCACTTCAAGACGCTCAATGACACGATGGGCCGGCCAAAAGGCGACCAGGTCCTCAAACAGACGGCCACCCTTCTCCGAGACAACCTTCGCGCGACCGACGCTCTGGCGCGCATGGGTGGCGACGAGTTCGCCTTCATCTTGGTGGGATCGGCGCCGCCGGTGGTGAAAAAAGTGGTCGAGAAAATTCACTACGGCCTGCGCGGCATGGCCATGTCGCACGAGTGGCCGGTGTCGTTCAGCATCGGGGTGGTGACCTATCTGTCGCCGCCCGCGTCGACGGATGACATGGTGACGTCGGCCTTCGAGCTGATGCGTGAGGTCAAGCAGGAACGCGGTTCGCCCGCGCGTTACAAGGTCGTTGAGGCGGAGAAAGCTCCGGCGCGGGAGCCGGTGGCGGGCGGGACGACAATCTCCTAAATTATCGGTCTCATGAAGATTGCGACATTCAACTGCAATTCCATCCGGAAACGCATGCCGATCGTTCTCGATTGGCTCAAGGAAAACAAACCCGATGTGATGTGTCTTCAGGAGACGAAAGTCTCCGATCCGGAGTTCCCCCTTCAGCCTCTCCAGGACGCCGGGTACCATGTAACTTTCCGCGGAATGAAGGGCTACAACGGCGTGGCCACGCTCTCACTCACGAGACCCGAGAACGTGGTGTACGGTTTCCGGGAGGGGCCGGACTCCGAAGATTTCCGGATTCTGCAGACGCTCATCGGCGGCGTGCAGATCATCAACACCTACGTGCCGCAGGGTTTTGCCATCGACTCACCCAAGTTTCAGTACAAACTCGGCTGGTTCAAACAACTCCGCGACTACTTCGACGCCCACGTGTCGCCCGCGTCGCTCGCGGTGTGGCTGGGCGACCTCAACATCGCCCCAACGGAGATTGACTTGGCGAACCCGAAACCAAACAAGGACCATCCTTGCTTTCACGAAAGCGCGCGGGCCACGTACAACGAAACGGTGACGGGCCGCTTCATCGACGTCTACCGGGAAAAATACCCGGACACGATCTCCTACACGTTCTGGGATTTTTTCGCGCAGTCATTCACGCGGAACAAGGGCTGGCGGATTGATCACATCATGGCGACGCCCGCGCTGGCGAAGCTGTGCGCCGAGGTGGAGGTGGACCTCGCCCCTCGGCGGGCGCCAAGCCCATCTGACCACACCGTGGTCTGGGCCAGGTTCGACGTCTAGCTAGTTCGGGATGTCGGGCGGGGCCAGGTCGACCGGCTCGCCTTCACTCGAGAACAGGGTGAAGTCCCCGTTCTTGAAATCCACAAGAATTCTCACCGGGCTGTCATCCATTCCGTCGGAAAAGCGCACCCGCTCCACGTTCTTTCCGAGGTAGGCCAGATACTGCGCCTGGTCGCCCGACTTATCGTAGAGGAACGCTTCGGCCTGCGGGCCGTGGATCTGGACCATGCGCTTTCCGTCCCGGCTCGTCCATTCACCGCCGTGGTTTTCCGATTCCTCCAGGGGGGCCTTGACCGGTGCGGGCCTGGGGACCGCCACCGGGGCGGCGTCGTAAGGGTAATAGCTGTCGTTCACGTTCACATAGAGCGCGCCGCCCGGGCCATTCCACCACCAGCGCCCGTTCGACCAGAACACCCAGTGGTTGAATCCATCGTCGTACCACCACCAGCGATCACGGTGGTAACGCGTCCAGTAGAAACTCCTTCCATGATAAAAACCATACCAGTGCAAACCGCCGCGATAAGTGTGGACCCAGCGGTGGCCGCCATCGTTGTGCCAGTACTGCCGGTTGGGAACGACCTCGACCCGGCGATCGCGCTCAATCTGCCGGATGATGGTGCGGTTCCCGGCGATGGAGCCGTGATTGTCGGGCGCCGGATCGTGCGATTGCCGGACGATTCGGGTGCGGCCGGCTCCGAGCGTGACGCCGCTCGAATGCGGCTGAACATTTTGACCGTGCCCGTTATCGCGCCACGCCGGGCGATCGTCGTTCGTCCAGTGGCGGTCGCCGGTGGCGGGGCGCCCGTCGCTAACGCCATCGCGCGGGGCGATGGGACGCGATCGAACGGTCCCACGATCCTGGCCGCGGCCCTGGCCGACGCCGCCATTCTGCGCCGGTCCTGATCGGTCCGTGGGCCCGCTGCTCTCGGGCGCGTCGCCGTTGTCCAACCGCTTCACCCGCACATCGGCGGCCCACAGGGGCGCCGACGAGAGGACCACGCCCAGCACCAGCCAGGCGGTCCGCTTCATCGTGGTCTCCATTAGAATCTCCAACCCCACCGGGCGCCGATCGTCAGCACGCCCAGGTTTCCGGTGACATTCTCGAGCCCGAGGTCCTTTCCAGCGCGCGTCGCGTTGTAACGCGAGTTCGACATCTCCGTCCAGCCGAACTCCAGGCTGAAGAGCGCCGGGTCGGCCAACATGAAGTCGACGCCGAAGCGCGCGGTGGAGGCGAGGCCCCATCGGCTGTCGTCGACAAGCGTGCGGGTCTCGGTGGTGGAGGTGTCCGACCATCCGAATCCGGGGTTGGGCGTGGCCTCGATGATCGTTGACGTGCGGTTGGAGCCGACGCCGGCCAAAAGATAGGGGCGCGCCATGCCACGATCGGTGAGTGAATACCGCAGCGTGGCCATGATGACGGCGGACCGGCCGAAAACGGCCGTGTTGGCGGCGGGCAGCATGCTTTGCGACGAACTGGTGCCTCGGCTCATGAACTCAAAGTCGGCGCCCACCGCGAAGCGCGGCGTGAGGAAATAATGGTACTGGCTGCCCAGCAGCAGCCCGGCGTCGCCATTGTCACCCGAGCCTCCGCCCGTTGATGCCAGGCTGACGCGGCTCAGGGGATTGGCGACGCCAAAGCCGATGGAAAACAACTGGCGCCCCGAGGAGTCGTCGTCCGGGTTCACGCGGCGGCGCCCCTCGTGACGGGGCTCAATGGGGTCGGCCGGGCCGGAAGCGGTGGGAACCACCTGCGGCTCATCCTCAGCGTAATCCACACGGCGGATATCGGCCGCCTGAATGTTCAGGTCGCCGTTGACCGTATGCAGGCGGACGGTGCGAGCGGTGGCGCTCACGATGGTGCCGCGCACCTGGCTTCCATCCTTTAAATAGACGACCGCGGCGGCCGCGGGCGCCGAAAGGATTCCAAGGCACAGGAACAGGATGAGTTTCTTCATGGTTCTATTTGGACGCGTCCGGTCGACGGAAAGTGGCGCCCTCTCAAGATACGGGTGAGATGAATTTTAGGTATCGTGAATCTTCGCCGTCCAAACGTATCAAGGAGAACCCATGAACGTGCCTTTTCGCGTCGCCGCCGTCCTCGTTTTCAGCTTCGCCTTTCTTGTCCCGTCCGTCGAAGCGACGGGCGTTAATGACAAGGCGCCGACCTTCGAACTGGAAAACATCTCCGGCGGCAAGGCGGGCCTCAAAATCCCCGGGAGCCGGGTCACCTTCGTTAATTTCTGGGCTTCCTGGTGCGCGCCCTGCGCCGTCGAGTTTCCGAACCTGAATAAGCTCGCCGCCGACTACAAAGACAAGGAGGTGGCGGTCTACGCTATCAACATCGACAAGGAGCGTTCCGCCGCCGAGAAGTTTCTGATGCGGTTCGCGAGGGAAGGCCTCGCCCTTACCGTGCTGCTCGACCCCAGGGCCAGGACGGCGGCCGCCTATGCCGCCAGCGCGATGCCCTCGTCCTACATTGTCGACGAAAAAGGAAAGGTCCGCTTCGTTCACATCGGGTTTCGCGGCGACGACCCGGAGCAATGGCGCCGGCAGATCGACTCCCTGCTCAACGCGGCGAAGTAAGGGGCGGAATGTCGAGCGACGTTTACTCTTCCCTTTCCTGGCCGGCGGATATTGAAGGCAGCGCGGATTTCGAGCGCGCCTTCGCCGTCATTGAATCGCGCGAGCCGTTTGTTTTCATCACCGGCAAGGCCGGCACGGGAAAGTCCACTTTCATTCACGCTCTGCGCTCCATGACGTCGCGGCGGCTGGCCGTTGTCGCTCCCACCGGCGTCGCCGCGCTCAACGCCGGCGGCCAAACCATCCACTCTTTCTTCCGTTTTCGCCCCGGCCCCCTCAACCTCGACGATATCCGCCGGCTGACCCATCGAAAGCTCTACCAGAAACTCGACGTCCTCGTGATCGATGAAGTCTCCATGGTGCGCGCCGACCTGCTCGACGCGATGGAAAAATTTCTCCGCCTCAACGGCCCCGACAAGGACCTCCCGTTCGGCGGGGTCCAGATCGTCGCCGTGGGCGATCTTTGCCAGCTCCCACCCATCGTGTCGGCCCCGGAAGAGGGCCGATTTTTTTCGGAATGGTACGAGACCGAATATTTTTTCAGCGCGCATTGCCTGGGAAACTGCCCCATCCATGCCGTCGAACTCACCAAGACCTATCGTCAGAAAGACGACGTGTTTCTTTCGCTTCTCAATCGCATTCGCGACGGCGATGACCTCGAGGAAACGGTCGACCGCCTCAACCGCGCGTGCGTCCGGCCCGATGACGGGCTGGAGGCCGTGACCCTGGCGTGCACGAACGTCGTGGCCGACCGGATCAATGAACGGCATTTGAAGGCTTTGCCGGGAGAGGAGACGCGCTTTGAAGGCCGCGTCGACGGAGATTTTGACCTGAATCGGAACCTGCCGGCCCCGTTTGACCTTCGTCTGAAAGTCGGCGCGCAGGTGATGTTCACGCGCAACGACATCCTGCACCGATGGGTGAATGGCGACCTGGGGCGCGTCGTGGAGCTGCGTGAAGACCGCGTGCTCGTGGCATTGCCCGAGAGAGACGACGCGGTGCTCGACGTGGAGGCGACGTCGTGGGAATCGGTGAAGTATTCCTATGATGAAAAGGAAGGGAGGGTGCTGGCCGAAGTGGTGGGAGCCTATCATCAGATTCCCCTGATTCCGGCGTGGGCCATCACGATCCACAAGAGTCAGGGCAAAACGCTGGCACGCGCGGTGATCGATACGGGAAGCGGCGCCTTCGCCCATGGACAGATCTACGTCGCGCTGAGCCGGTGCCGGTCGCTCGACACGGTTCGCTTCGCCCGGCCCCTGCGGATTTCGGACATCCTTTTCGATGAGCGCGTGCGCGACTTTCACCAGCGGATTCCCCGCCGCAAAATTCCACGCGCGCGGGAGCTGCTGCTCTAGGCTCCGAGGAGAATTTGGTAAGCTCTTCAATCTCAATGAACTCAGATGCACACGTTTTTCTCGGAGGGGTCGCACCCAGCCTCCATCATTATTATTGTGAGCTGGGCCCAGCAAAGCTGGGTAGTGGCCTGGGCCACGTCGCTAGATACGCACGTTTTTCTCGGAGGGGTCGCATAGTGGCCTAGTGCGGTGGTTTGCTAAACCACTATACGGGTAACTCCGTATCGAGGGTTCGAATCCCTCCCCCTCCGATCTATTTTGCCTCCCCTCAACCAATAACTCCCTCCAAGGTTTTCTTTCTATGGCGAACAACGAGCGCATTGTTATTGTGGGAGGTGGTCCCGCGGGCATCGCGGCGGCAAACGAGCTGGCGTCCGCCGGCCGCGCTCCCCTTCTGCTCGATCGAGACAACATCCCCGGCGGACTCTCCCGTACGCTTGAACACAAAGGCTTCCTCTTCGACATCGGCGGTCACCGCTTCTTCACCCCGTATGACGAGATCCGCGCCATTTGGCTGGACGTGATGGGCGACGAGATGCTTCGGGTTCGGCGGATGTCCCGCATCTACTACCAGAACCGATTCTTCAAATATCCCCTTTCCGTCGTCGACGCGCTCGGCAACCTGGGTGCCTGGGAAAGCTTCCGGTGCATGCTTTCATTCCTCAAGTTCCACTTCTTCCCCGTCAAAGCCGACTCGTTCGAAGGTTGGACGTCGAACCGGTTCGGAAAACGCCTCTACGAGATATTCTTTAAGACTTACAGCGAGAAGCTTTGGGGCATTCCCTGCCGGCTCCTGTCGGCCGAATGGGCTGACCAGCAAATTGAAGGATTATCGCTCTGGGCCGCCATCAAGCGCGCGCTCTCTTCCGGCAAGGGACCGAAAACGCTGACGGAAGAGTTTTTTTACCCCCGGAGGGGGCCGGGTGAGTTCTACCGGCGCTATCAGGATCGCGCGGAGAAGGCCGGCGCGGAATTTCAGCTCGACCAAACCGTCGTTCGCATCCGGCACGATCAGGGTCGCGTCACGGGTGTGGTCTCAAAAACGACGGGCGGCAACACCGAGACGGAGACGCCGGCGGCAGGCTTGATCTCCAGCCTTCCTCTGCCCGTGCTGATCGAGATGCTCGATCCGCCGGCTCCACCCGAGGTTCGCGAAGCGGCCAAGCGCTTACGATTCCGAAACTACCTCGTCGTCAACATTATTCTGGATCAGGATAAACTTTTTCTCGACCAATGGATTTACATCCAGACGCCGGGCGTCCGGCTGGCCCGCATCCAGAACTACAAGAACTGGAGCCCTGACATGGTCCCGGATCCCAAAATGACGTCGCTCGGGCTGGAGTACTTTGCATCCTCTGACGAATCGTTCTGGGAAGCGCCTGACGCCGAGGTCATTGCCTGGGCGCTCGCCGACCTCGAAAAGATCGGGATCATGACGGAGCGCCACCTGAAGGACGCTTTCGTGGTCCGGCAGCGCAACGCCTATCCCATTTATGAGATCGGCTATCGCCGCCATCTGGACGTGGTCCGCGATTACGTGATCGGCATTCCCAACCTCCAGACCACCGACAGGGCCGGCCTTTTTCGGTACTGCCATTCTGACCTGGCCCTGAAGATGGGGCTCTCCGCGGCACGAAACCTGATGGGAAAAGACCGGGTCGACCTGTGGAAGATCGCGTGATTTCGAGATTTCCGAGTTTCCCTGTGGATGATGTGGATAATCATGGGGATAACATTCGTGACTTTCTCCCCTCCGAGGAGACGCCATGAATACCGCGAAGCCGAACCACCTCATCAACGAAAAGAGCCCTTACCTCCAGCAGCATGCCCACAACCCCGTCGCCTGGTGGCCCTGGGGGCCCGAAGCCCTGGCCGCCGCGAAGGCCCAGGACAAACCGATCTTCCTGTCGATCGGCTATTCGACCTGCCACTGGTGCCACGTGATGGCGCACGAATCTTTCGAGAACCCCGAGATCGCGTCCCTGTTGAACGACCGGTTCATCAACATCAAGGTCGATCGCGAGGAACGACCGGACATCGACGCGATCTACATGAGCGCGGTGCAGGCACTGACGGGAAGCGGGGGCTGGCCGATGTCCGTCTGGCTGACGCCGGACCTCAAACCCTTTTACGGCGGAACGTATTTTCCGCCGGAGGACCGTTATGGCCGCCCGGGTTTTCCAACGGTGATCATCCAGCTTGGAGAGGTCTACGAGAAAGAGCGCGGACGGGTGACCGAGGCCTCGAACGACATCGCCCACGCCATCGGGCGCGCCGCGAACGCGACGTTTCGCGAACAGAAAGAGTTGCCGTCCGCGCGCTCGACCATGGATTCGGCCCTCGCCTCCCTCGACGCCGGCTTCGATCGCCAGCGCGGGGGCTTCAGCCCTGCGCCGAAATTCCCCATGCCGGTCTATCTCGATTACCTCCTCTACCACCACGCGCGCACCGGCAACGCCCGGGCGCTGGAGATGGCCGCGTTCACGGTTCGCCAGATGATCGACGGTGGAATTTATGACCAGCTCGGGGGAGGCTTCTCGCGTTACTCCACCGACGAGCGCTGGCTTGTTCCTCATTTCGAGAAGATGCTCTATGACAACGCGCAGCTCCTGCGCGTGTGCGCTCAGCTCGCGGCCGCGACGAAGGACCCGATCTTTCGCCGCGCGGCCCTGGAGACGGCGGCCTATTTGAACCGCGACCTTCGGCACCCGAAGGGCGCCTATTTTTCCGCCGAGGACGCCGACAGTGAAGGAAAGGAAGGCACGTTCTACCTGTGGACCCTCGCCGAACTGAAGCAAGTGTTGGGAAGCGACGCCGATGCGGCCGCCGACGCCTTCGGCGTTACCCTCAACGGAAATTTTATGGATCCGCACACGCGTGAAGAAGGCATGAACGTTCTCTCGTCGGTCAAACCGGACGCCGCCTCGCCCGAGGCCATGGCGGACATCCGGAGGCGCCTTTTCGAACACCGCGCCCGGCGCGTGCGTCCACACCGCGACGAAAAGATCCTGACCGAATGGAACGGCCTGGCCATTTCCGCGCTCGCCCGTGCCGGCTTTCTGCTCGACGAACCGTCGCTGATCGACGACGCCGCCCGCGCGGCGGCGTTCATCGAGTCGGAACTTTTCGACGCGGCGTCCGGCCAGCTCTTTCGCCGCTGGCGCGACGGAGACCGCGCGGTTCATGCCCAACAGGCCGACCACGCCATGCTCGTGGAAGGACTGCTCGATCTGTTCGAGGCAAACGGCGACGCCCGCTGGCTCACCTTCGCGCTCACGCTCGAGGAAACGCAAGACCGACGCTTCTTCGACGAGACGGGCGGCGGCTACTTCATGAATGAAGAGGCGACCGACCTCCTCGTGAGAATGAAGGAAGACGGAGACAACGTCATTCCCTCGGGCAGCTCCGTCGCCGCCATGAACGGCATGCGGCTGACCGCGCTCACGGGCCGACCGGCGTTTCGCGAGAAGGCGCTGGCGACGCTCAAAGCTTTCGCCCCATCCCTGACCGACCGCCCGTTCACGGTGGCGAAAATGGTCCCCGCGCTGGATTGGGAGCTGTCAGGGCACATTCAAGTGATTGTCGTGGGTAAGAAGGCCGAGGGGCCCACCTCCGCGTTGACCTCAGTTCTCCGGCGCCCCGCTGACCAGCCGCGCCAGATGATCCTGATCGAGCCCGATCGACAGCCCGAGGTGGCCCGGGTGCTGCCGCACGTGGCCGCCATGCGGCCGCCAGACGGACGCGCCGTTGCCTACGTCTGCAAGGACTTCGCCTGCCGTGAGCCGGTTTCCGATCCGGCCGCGCTGGAACGGCTTCTGGCGAGCCCGGCGTAAGGATTTGTCGAAGACCTCAATTTTAAGTTTCATGGATCGGATAAGGAGTTGCACATGTCAGAGACGTACATGTCCCGGGCTGGTCTTGAAAAGCTCAAAAAAGAACTGGAGATGCTGACGCTGCGCAAGCAGGAGCTCTCGCAGGAAATCGGGGAAACCCGTGAGCAGGGCGACCTGCGTGAAAACGCCGGATACCACTTTGCCCGGGAGAAACAGTCGGAGACGCTTCGCCGCATCAGCGAGATCCACGACCGCATCAGCAGCGCCAAGATCATCGACGATTTGAACTTGCCCAAAGATGAGGTCACCATTGGAATGAAGGTGACCATTCGTGATCAGGACGGCGACAACTACGAATACACCTTGGTCGGATCGGAAGAGTCGGACCCGGCCGCGGGAAAGATTTCGGTTCACGCGCCCATCGCGCAGGGGCTGTTGGGCCACAAGGTGAACGAAGATGTCACCATCCAACTTCCCGGCGGCCAGACGAATTTCAAAATTCTCAAGATCGAACTTGCCCTTTAACCTTCCCGAACAACCCTCATGAAAGTCTGCCACCGTTTGATGCATCTGCTGGCTTTATCCTGCCTCGCGCTCGCGACGCCGGCGTGCAGCCAGTCACCCGAAGAACCTGAATCGTCCACCGCGGCCGCCAAAGCGCCCGTTCCGCTCTGGGGTGACTGGCCCAACGAGCGGCCGTCGTGCATTCGGGGAATTCACCTCACCTCCTGGTACACCGGCACCAGGAAGGGGCGGGCGCGTTTCGAGAAGCTCCTCGCGGACACCGAACTCAACACGGTCGTCATCGACATCAAGGAATCAGAAGGCGACGTTTACATTCCCGGCGTGAAACTTGACGGAAAGCCGAACTTCGTCAAGGCGATGCCCGACATTGAGGCGTACATCAAGTTTCTAAAGGCGCGCGGTATTTACGTCATCGCCCGCCAGGTCATTTTCCACGATAACAAGCTCGCCCGCGAGAAACCGGAGTGGGCCATTCGTTCCTCGAGCCCCATCGCTCGCGCGGCTGAAAAAGGCTATCGGAAAGATGTCTGGGTCGACCGGAAAGGCTCGGCGTGGGCGGATCCTTATAATTCCGACATCTGGAAGTACAACATCCATATCGCGGAGAAAGCCGCGGAACTCGGATTCCAGGAAGTTCAATACGACTACGTGCGATTCCCGTCCGACGGGCCCACCAAGTTGTGCGTTTATTCAAAGCCCCATTCCTCGGCATCGGCCGTCAAGGCGCTGGAAGAATTTCTGCATCGCTCGCGTGAAAAACTCAACGCGCGGGGCGTCGGCCTTTCCATCGACGTTTTTGGACTCGTCGGTTCTTCCACGGGCGACCTCGGGATCGGCCAGAAACTCACTCAACTGATCGATCACGTCGACGCCGTTTCTCCGATGATGTATCCGTCGCATTACTATGCGGGGGAATTCGGCATTAAGGACCCCAACTCGAGCCCCTACGAAACCATCTACCGCAGCATCAAGGACACGAAGAAGGTTTTGGGAAACCATCCGGTCGAACTCCGCCCCTGGCTTCAGGACTTCTCACTCGGCGTGAAGTATGACGGCAAGAAGATCCGGGACCAGATCGATGCCGCCGCGGACCTGGGCGTCAACGAGTGGCTCTTGTGGAACCCCTCCTGCCGCTACACCCGCGGAGGCCTGTTGCCGCCGATGAACGAGGAAGAGCGGGCCGAGGAAGAGCGGCGCTCCGCCGAGGAGAAGAAAGGCAAAGCGGAGAAGGCCGAGAGGGAAGAGAAGGCGAAGGAAGGCAAAGGACCGGAAGCCAAGGCGGAAAAGACCGTCGAGAAGAAACCTGTCGTGAAGAAACCCGCGGAGAAGAAATCCCCGCCGAAGAAGGCCTAGGCCGCTTCGGCCCGGGGCGGGCCCGGCCGGCGCTGCGCGGCTTCCCGGAACTCCGCCGCGCGAATGGCATGCGACGCGCGATGCGCGAAAGTTGAAGCCACCGCGATCTCCTCGTCCTGAAAGTCGGCCTTGATGGCCACCCGCGAGATCGCCAGCACACCCACCACGTCACCCTTGATCGTCTGAAGCGGCACCGCCAGGACCGATTTCGGCCCCGTCGTGCGAGAGCGGAACGTCGGATCCTCGGCCACGTCGGGCATCCAGCGGGGCTCATGCTGCTCGAAAGTCCACCCGATGATTCCCTCGCCGCTCAACACGCGCAGCCCCACATCGTCGCCCGCGCGTTCCCCCCGCGACACGATCGCCTCGAGACGGCTCGTGAGCTTATTCCAAAGAAAAATGGTGGCGACGTCTCCCTGCACGAGGGAGAGCGCTCCCTCCACGATCGCGGTGAGCGTGGCGGACGTGGAATTGGCCGACGCAAGGAAGGCGGCGGTCACGCAACTGCCCATCTCAATGGTATGCCGCATTTCCTCCATCTGCTGAAGGCGGTGGGCGCACAAGGCGATGGAACGCGAAATCAGTCGAACGAACCGCCGGTCTTCCTCGCCGAACGGGCCGGCCTCTGAAGATGAGACGCTCAGCACGCCGAACACCTCGCCCTCCGAGATAAAAATGGGGGCGCAAATTCGGGCAGCGGCGGTGGCCTCCCAATGGCACTCGAGCGCGGCGTCGGCGGGGTGCCCGGCGACGCAGGTACGGTTGGCCACGGCGGGACAGGCGGTCATCGGCACGGCATGCCCGGCGAGGTCGCCGCTGAGGCGTAGAGAGTCGCGGTCCGAGCAGATTAAAGCCCGCATCTCCGTGGGCCGGTCACCGCCCACGGCCTCGGCCAGCACCGCCGAAATTTCCGCGATGATGGGTCCCAGGTCTTTTGTGGCGCAGGCGCGATTGAGGTGATGCGTCAGGACGGCGATCGCGCGGATTCGAACGAGGCGCTTTCGGTCAAGATCATCTTTCCGCCGAAGGAGATTGAGGGCCAGACAGGCAATGGCCACGGTGAGCAGCATGAAGACAAGGCGCGCGGCGAGATCCGCCAGCGTGGCCGCCTTCACTTCCGAGAGCGACAGCAGGACGGCGACGCCGTACAGCACGATGCCGCCGAAGCCGTTGAAGAGAATGATGTTCCAGTCACGATGGAATGCGTGGACGATGAGCGGAACAAAATAGATGAAGTAGAGCGGGCTCGCGACGCCGCCGGTGTAGTAGATCGAGCACGACATCGCCACCAGGTCCAGGCCGGAGAGAAGGTAATCAGCGGCCCGCAAGAAGTGCGTGTTCAGGAAGATCGTAATCGCAATGAGTTCGAGAGCGATGTAGGCGGAGAACACCACGGTCATGGGAAGCATCGCGGACATCGCGCCGCCCGCCCACAGTGCGGCGCAGATCAGGTAAGTCGGAATGGAGACCCAGAGGCGGATGGTGTTGTCGAAGCGGATTTTATGCCAGCGGATTTCGTGGGGGTTCGTCGGCGTGCCCGATGTTTCGGATTCGCTCGGAAAGTCATCATCGTCGGCCGGCAGCAGGGATGCCGCGTCAACGGGGGGTTGAAACGCAAAAATATCTTTGAGCCGCGGCCACTTCATGAGGGTGATTCAGTGTAATGCCTAAAGTCACTGAATCAAGAAGTTTTTCCGTGGTAAACGGCGTGTTAGAGCGTCTGTTTGGGCGCTTCCGATTTTATTTCTTCGTGGAGAAGGTCCTCAAGATCATCCTGGATCATCGGGTCATCTTCCTTCAGCTCCTCGAATTTATCGGTATCGTAGCTGTGCCCGTTGTAGGGCCGCGGAATGCGATTGCCCGCGAGCGTGGCCTGCCCCTTGATCGCCTGCTCGCTCTTGAGATGAAGGATCTGGGGCGGGTTCATCCACAGGGCGGCCGCGACGGCCACCGACGAGATCACGAGAAAAACAAGGACCACCGATTCTCGGGCTGACACCTTGTGGGTCGCGTGTTCTTCGATGACGAAGTCACGACGCCACGGGGCGTTCTTAAGGAAGTGCCCGGGAGGAGTCGCGAGGCGGGGATCCGAGGTGTTCGTTTTTCTCTTTCGCATGGCCACTCCTTCTCGTCGTCGGGCATCGATTCCCGGCTTTCGGAAGGCGGTCAAATCCGTCTATCCGGAGCCCTTTCGTCGAAACACGTCGGTTTTAAGATTCGAAACGCGATCCAGGAACAACTTCCCATCCAAATGGTCGACTTCATGTTGCAACGCCAATGCCTCGAATCCGTGGGCGACGATTTCCTGTTTCCCCCCATTTTCATCGAGATAGCGTACCCGGACCCGCTGATGACGGCGGACGTTGGCCAGGAGATCCGGGACGGAGAGGCATCCCTCGCGCGGCGTCTGCGCTCCGTCGCCCTCCACCAGCTCCGGATTCACGATGACGATGGGTCCGGCGTACGACGAATCCATTTTCCTCTTTAAAGTGACGGGGCCCACGTCGATCACACTCGCGCGAAGGGAAACGCCGATCTGGGGCGCGGCAAGGCCGACGCCCGGCGAGGCCCGCATGGTTTCCCACAGATCAGCGACGAGGGACTTCAGGTTGGAATCGAACGAGGCAACCGGCCGGCAGGGGACGGAAAGAACGTCGTCAGGAAAAAGGCGGATGGGACGGACCGGCATTCAGAGCGACTCTGCGTTTACTGGCCGGATCCCGATCCTTGTTTTCATCGACGACGCCAGGCGGGCGAGATCGCGACGAATGAGTGCCAACGCGGCTTTGGACGGCAACTCCCCCTCGATAAACAGGATGTAGCCCGCGGCGCGGCCGGACGTGGTGCGATGCGTGGAAAGGTCAGTGATGTTGAATTTCCGCCGGGAAAGCGCTTCGGTGACCCGGAAGACGATTCCCGGACGATCGTGGCCGTGAACGGAAACGATCCAAGTCTGCCGCGAGGCGCGAAACTCGGCCTGGCGCGCGGAAATTTCCTTGATTCCCACGGCGAGCCCACGCTTGGTGCGAAGAGATCTGAGTGTCGCCTCCAATCGGTCGGCGGGAATTCGGGCCGGCGACGCCATAATCAGAAAGAGAGCGAACTCGGACCCAAGGCGCATCATTGAGGAGTCCTCGAGGTTCGTGCGCAGATCAAAAAGGGCCTTCGTGACGGTCGAAACAATGCCCGGCCGGTCTTCACCGGACGCCCACATGAGATAGTGCTGTGTCATAGGGGAAGGTTAGCGAAAAACCGGAATAATATGATAGGATTCCACCCCTCCGAGAGAGGAGCATTTCCTACCTCGCAAAAATTAATCCCACGAGAATTGCAGTCAAAGAAATCCGCCGCCGGGCGTTTCATTGGCAGATGCTTTTTCGTTATGGAAGGACATCGAAAGGATCATGAGCAGCGCGATTGAGGCACAGAAGAAAACTTTTAACGTCGCGGTTGTCGGGGCCACGGGCGCCGTCGGCCTCGAAATGGTCCGGATGCTCGAGCTCCGGAAATTCCCCATCAAGACCCTCCGCTTGTTCGCCAGCGAGCGCTCTGCCGGAAAATCACTGACATTCAGCAATAAACAGATTTCCATCGAGGCTCTCCGCGCTGAGGCTATCAAAGACATTGATATTGCTGTGTTTTCGGCTGGCTCCCCGATTTCCAAAGAGTTTGCCCCCCTTTTCGCCGCGAAGGGCATCTTTGTGATCGATAACTCCAGCGCCTGGCGCATGGATGCTTTGATTCCCCTCACCGTACCTGAGGTAAACCCCGATTCGATTCACAAAGACACCAAGATCATTGCCAATCCCAACTGCTCAACCATTCAAATGGTGGTGGTACTGAAGCCTTTGCACGATGCCGCGGGACTGGAAACCGTGCGGGTTGCTACCTACCAGTCCGTCTCCGGCGCCGGCCAGAAAGGGATTCAGGAGCTTGAGGAGCAGACAAAGGCCTGGGCGCAGGGGTGCCCCATCCCGGCATCCAAGAAAATCCCCCATCAGATTGCGTTCAACCTGGTTCCCCAGATCGACGTCTTCACAGACAACGGTTACACCAAGGAAGAAATGAAGATGGTCAATGAAACCCAGAAGATCATGGGCCTTCCGAATACCAAAGTGTCTGCGACCTGCGTACGCGTACCCGTCTTTCGTTCCCATTCCGAAGCGGTCTGGATCGAAACCAGCCGCCCCCTTTCGGTCGCAGAGGCCAAGAAACTCTTGTCGACTGCCCCGGGCGTGGTGCTTCAGGATGACCCTCAGAAGGGCGTCTATCCGATGCCGCTTCCGGCCGAGGGCCAGCAGAGCACCTACGTGGGTCGCATCCGCCAAGACCTTGCTTCACCGAAAGGCCTCTCATTTTGGGTCGTGTCCGACAATTTGTTGAAAGGGGCGGCCTTAAACGCCGTGCAGATCGCGGAGCTATTGGTAGAAAAGGGCTTGGTCTAACTGTTCCACGTGGAACAGCGATCCATAGATTTCAGCATCTCACGTTCCACGTGGAACTATTACATCACCAAGTTGCAACGCCAGCCAGGGCGATGAACTCAGGAGGTACCAAATGACTAACTTTCGTCGCATTGTGTTGCTTGCAACCACGCTCATGGTCACTCCCGTTATGGTTTCTGCCGAAGTGGTGGGGAAAAGTATCGCCACGATCAATGGCGAAGCGATCTATATGAACGACTTTGAGAACAACTGGCAGGCATACCTGACGCAGCAGCAGCAGACCAGCTCGGCCACCGTCACCCAGGCTTGGACGAACGACAGCAAATCCGCCCTTCTCGACCAGATGATCGAAGAAAAGCTCCTCTTGCAGGAAGCGAACAAACGCAAGATCGTCGTGCCGAAGCGTCAACTCGAAGAGGGAGTTCAGCAGGTTAAGAACCGCTTCAAAATCTTGCCTCCGGGCCAGCGCCCGACGAAGCAGGACTTTGAACGCCCGCTGACCCCAGCGGAGAATGCCGAGTTCAAAAAGGAACTGAAGGGCCAGGAACTCAGCGAAATCGAGTTTGAACAGAAGATAAACGATCAGCTGAAAGTCGTCCGCCTCACGGAAGAAGAGATCCGGGGGAAGGTTGGAATTCCTTTCAAGGATGACAAGGGCGACGAGACCGCTCAGCGCGAGTTGACGGGGGAATACGAGAAGGAAGCGAAGGCGCTCTTCGATAAGATCGAAGGCAAGTTTGCCGACAAATCATACAAGCCGAACCCTGAGAATGAAATCGACCAGATGGTCGAAGTGCTGAAGTCTCGGCTCGGCGAGGCCGTGAAGGCGAGTCACATCCTGATCAGATCGATCAAGTCTGACGACGCCAAGAAGCGCCAGGCCGCTCTTGAAAAGGCGAAACAGATTAAGAGGGAATTGGCCGGCGGAGCGGACTTTGATGAACTCGCTCGAAAAAACTCCGACGACTCGAGCGCGCGAACGGGGGGAGACCTCGGATACTTCAGTAAAGGCCAGATGGTTCCTGAGTTTGAGCGAGTTGCCTTCGCCCTTCCCGTGGGTGGCGTCTCTGACGTGGTGGAAACGCAGTTTGGCTATCACATCATCAAGGTGGATGAAAAGCGGGCCTCCAGAAAGCTGCGTTTTGACGACGTGAAAGCCGACTTGGCTGGATATATTTATCAGAAGAAAATGCGGGATCGTTTCGAACTGTTCGTCGGCGACCTCCGAAAGAAAGCAGAAGTTAAGATTCTCATCGATCTCAAAAAAACTGACAAAGGATAAACCAGCTTCTCCGACGGAAAGGGTCGTTGACGCCCCTCGGATCAAATTGGTATACACACCGCCTTATGCTAATGAAAACGTATCAGCCTAGAGAGCAAGCAGTCGTTCGTGGATGGCACCTCGTCGACGCGAAAGACAAGGTTTTGGGACGTCTCGCGACGGAAGTGGCGCGCGTCCTGATGGGAAAAGGGAAGCGCGATTTCGCTCCCCATGTTGATTGTGGCGATCATGTCGTCATCGTCAATGCCGAAGGCATCCGCATCACCGGAAACAACAAGCCGACCCAAAAGATCGACTTCCGGCACTCGGGGTTTCCTGGTGGAGACACGAGCACGCCGTATGGTGAATTTTTGAAAACCAAACCGGAGCGGGCCATTCGTCTCGCCATCTCGGGAATGCTCAGCAAAACTCGTCTTCGGGATCGCCAATTGGCTCGCCTGAAAATTTATAAGGGAAGCACCCATCCGCACGGAGCTCAGTTCGCCGCCAAAGCGAAACCCGAGACCGCTGCCGCTCCGGCTGCTTAAGGTTAAGTCATGTCTGAAATTGAATATCCGCTCTGGTCCGTTGGCCGTCGAAAAGAAAGCATCGCGCGCGTTCGCACGATTCCTGGAACCGGCCGGCTCCTCATCAACGATAAATCCGTGAACGACTACTTCGGTGGTCACGTTCGCGCCCGCATGGAAGCGGTGTTGCCTCTTCAGCACTCACGCGGCGCCAACAGCTTCGACTACCACATCACCGTGCTCGGTGGTGGCGTCACCGGTCAGTCTGGCGCGGTGTCCCTCGGGCTTGCTCGCGCGATCGTCGAAATTGATCCGACGCTCCGCGTCGCGCTCCGTCGCGACGGTCTCCTGACTCGCGACCCGCGCATGGTCGAACGTAAGAAGCCCGGCCAGCCCAAGGCTCGTCGCCGCTTCCAGCACTCGAAGCGTTAAAATCCGAACCAAACCAACGACAGATTTCATCGCCTCTTTGTCCCGCGCCACTCGACTTGTCGAGCGGCATCGGGGCAAAGAGGCGTTGTCTTTATTGGCGGCTATCCGTCGCGCCGTTCCCTCGGCGCTTCACGCCGAATGGTGTGAACTTCATGGCGAAGCGCTCCAGCAAGCCGGTGACTTTCGCTCGGCTCATGCTTCGTACCGGCAGGCTCACCGTCGATTAAAGTCCTCGACGGATCGGTGGCGACGTGCGGAGATATCTCTCCGTCTCGGCGACACGGCCCGCCAGATCGAAGCTTTTGCTGATGCCATCCGGTGGTACACCGCGGCGGAAGGCCACGCTCGCGCGGTCACGAGCCAGCGGCTCGCGCTCGATGCCGCCACCGGCAAAGCCATGGCGCTCCGGGGGCAGGGCCGGTACGCGGACGCTCTTCGTCTCTTCACCACACTCCTCTCCACCTACCGCCGGCGCCGTGACCTCGAGGGCGCGGCGTATATTCTGTGGGCCATGGGTACCACCGAACGTTTTGCAGGACGGATTGGGCGAGCGCACGTTCATCTTCGCGACGCCGTGAATATCTATGAAAAACTGAAAGATGCCAGCGGACTCGCTTATGCCCGGTGCGGCTGGGGGGGAACGCTGCGCATGATGGGCCATGCGGATCAGTCGCGGCGACTCTACGCTTTGGCGCATGGAACATTTCGCCTCGAGGGCGACCGATTTGGCATGGCCTACTCGTCCTGCGGACAGGCCAACGGTTTTCGAATGGGAGGTCATCTCTCCCGAGCGTTGCCCTTCATGGTCCGAGCGGAGCAGGGGTATCGCGCCCTTCAGTTGAAGGGGCCTCTCGGATTTGTTCTGTGGAGCCGCGCCCAGTTGTTCATTGAGCTGGGACGCTGGCGCGAAGCCAAGGAACAACTCGGCCTCGCCGAGAAGGCGTTCCGATCGGCAAAGGATCCTCGCGGCCTCGTTTACGTAGCGCTCGGCAAGGCCGAGCTCGCGCGTGCTCAAGGTCGACCATCCGCGGCGGTCTTTCATCGCGTGGCCGTCACGGCGCGTCGGCTGGGCTTGGCACTCGAAGAAACCCACGCACGCGTCCGTTCCGGGGCGTCACCAATGGCGAATTATCGACGCCTGGGCGTATCAGTTCGAGAATATTCTCGGTACCAATCCATCCCCTGATCCCGCCCGAAACGTAACAAAAAACCCCTCGTTTTCGCGTCGTTTCTCACGCAAGCTTCCCTCAGAAAGGGTCCGGCAGGCAGCACCACAACTGCCCGGCCCTTTTAAAAAATCCCTTGAAACAGAAGGTGAATCCTTCTACAAACAAGGGTCGTTTATGGAGTTTCAGGAGGAGGAGCCGTGAAGAAGAATGAACTAATCGATCGGGTCACGCGAGAGGCGCGCATACGCCGCTCCGAAGCCGTCCGGGCTGTAAAGGCCGTGGTCGGCTCGATCCGCGCAACGATCTCTGAAGGGGGGAAGATCTCCCTCTCAGGGCTTGGGACCTTCAAAGTCAAATCGCGTAAGGCCCGTCCCGGTCGCAACCCAAAGACCGGCGAGACGATCCAGATTCCGATTGGACGGAAGATCTCGTTTAAGCCGAGCCTGGCGCTCAAGAAGCTGATCAAGACGCCCAGCTCGAACACCAACAGAGACGCAAACGCAGCGTAACGGTTTCGACGCCGGCGCCCGGCCGACGCCCGACCCTCGGGAATAATGCCAGCTATTGGCTCCTCCCCCCGAGGCTCCGGTGCCGTCCGGGCGCCCTATTTTCTGGTCCACCTTCCCGCCTAAACTTTCCGTCGATCCTTCCCGCCGAACCAGGCCGTGTCGACCGCCTGTTTTGTTAAACTCCGCAACTATGATCCCCGCACCCAAGAAGGTCGCAAACCTGCCTCCTTATATATTCGGCCGTATCAAAGCCCTGACCATTGAGGCGGCCGCGAAGAAGCTGGACGTCATCGATCTGTCGATGGGCAATCCGGATTTACCCACGCCCAGGCCCATTGTTGATCGATTGATTGAAACAGTGGGCGAACATCCCCGCACGCACCGATATCCTCAGGCCAAGGGCATGCCGAAGTTCCGGCGCGCCGTGACGAACTGGATGAAGAAGCGCTTCGAGGTTTCGCTTGATCCCGAGTCCGAGGTCTGCGCGCTCATTGGCTCCAAGGAGGGCATCGCCAGCCTGTGCGCCACCTACCTCCGTCCCGGCGACATCGCTCTTGTTCCCAGCCCGTGCTATCCCGTCCACTTCTTCGGCGTGGTACTGGCCGGCGCTAAGCCGCACCTTCTTCCGATCAACGAAGCCAACAACTACATGCCGGAGCTCGAGAAAATTCCTGAAAAGGTTCTTCGTAAGGCGAAGATCCTGTTCCTCAATTACCCGAACAACCCGACCGCCGCTACGTTGGAGGACGTGTCGTACCTCAAGGAAGCCATTCGCTTCTGCAAAAAGTACGGCATCCTGCTGTGCTACGACAACGCCTATTCGGAGATCACCTTCGACGACTACGAGCCGGGCTCGCTTTTTCAATTGGCGGGCGCGCGCGACGTCGGTCTCGAGTTTCATTCTTTTTCCAAGACGTTCAACATGGCGGGCTGGCGGCTCGGTTGGGCCTGCGGTCCAGAAAAGCTTCTTGCGCCGCTGGCCAAGTATAAGTCGTACATCGATTACGGAGCGCCCACGTTCATCCAGCTCTCAGGCGTGAAAGCGCTCGAGATGTGGCCGTCGTATGTGAAGGAGCTGAGCGCCGTCTATCAACGCCGCCGCGATTATCTTCATGAGGGGCTGACGGGCCTCGGTTGGAACCTGCGTAAACCGAAGGCGACCATGTACCTCTGGTCCCCCATTCCGGAACCGTTCCGTAAACTCGGTTCGCTGAAGTTCTGCGAGAAACTCATCCAGGACACGGGCATCGCGCTGTCTCCGGGCGTGGGCTTCGGGCCCGAAGGCGAAGGCTTCGTTCGGTTCGCCCTCGTGACGCGCGACTCGCGCATGTACGACATGCTCGTCCGCCTGAAGAAGTTCCAGGGAGTGAACGGCTACGCGGTGAAAAAACCGAATTATGGCAGCAGGCCTGAGGCCATCTTCGGATGAAGTCCAAGGTCAGGATCGCCCTCGCTGGCTTCGGTGTCGTCGGTGGCGGCACCCATCAGCTCCTCCGGGAACACAAGGCCGACGTGGAATCGCGCGTGGGCGCGCCCGTCGAGGTGAAATGGCTGCTGAGCCGGAAGAAGAAGCCCGCCAACCTTGTCGGACCGGGCATCCGGCAGACCACGAACTGGCGGGACCTCGTCAATGATCCCGAGGTCGATTGCATCGTCGAACTCATGGGCGGCACCGAACCCGCGCGCACCCTCATTCTCGAGGCGCTCCGCGCCGGCAAGCACATCGTCACCGCAAACAAGGCGGTCCTTTCCAAACACTGGAATGAAATTTTCGGCCTGGCCCAGGCAAGGCACAAGCTCGTTTATTTTGAAGCGGCGGTGGGCGGCGGCGTTCCCGTCGTGCAGGCCCTCAATGAGGGGCTTGCGGGGAACCGCATCCGGAAGATCGCCGGCATTCTCAACGGCACCACCAATTACATTCTCACGCGCATGCAGGAGGCCGACCTCCCATACGCAACGGCGCTCAAAGAAGCCCGCAAGGCCGGCTTTGCCGAGGCCAACCCGGCTTTCGACATCGACGGCATTGATGCGGCCCAGAAGCTTTCCATTCTTGCCTCTCTCGCGGCGGGCGTCTGGATTTCGCCCGAGCACGTCCACTGCGAAGGCATCTCGCGCCTGCACGACATCGACATCCGCCTCATTCAGGACCGGCTGCGCAGCGTCGTGAAGCTGCTCGCCATCGCGGAGTCAACGGAGAAGGGGTGGATTCTTCGTGTCCACCCGACACTGGTGCCCCGCAAGCACCCGTTCGCGAACGTCCGCAACGAATTCAACGCCGTCGCCCTTCACGGCAACGCTGCCGGTGACGTGATGCTGTATGGAAAAGGCGCGGGCCGCCTGCCAACGTCGAGTGCCGTTCTCTCCGACATCATTTTCCTCTGCCGACAGATTGCCAATGGCACCGCCGGCGAGCTTCCTTACGTAACGTGCCCGCCCCACCGCAAGGCCGTCATCGCGCCCTTCGAGAATCTTCAGTCGAAGTATTACCTTCGCGTCACCACGCTCGACAAACCGGGCGTGCTCTCCCGCGTGACCGGAATTCTCGGCCGTCACAATGTGTCCATCGCCTCTGTCTCCCAGGACACTTTCGACTCACCCAAGGCGCGCCGTTCCGTTCCGATCGTCCTGCTGACGCACCAGACGCGGGAAGCCGGCATCGCGGCCTCCGTTCGCGCCATCGACGCGCTTCCGTCGATCCAGGCCAAAACCGTCGTCTTGAGGATGGAATGAAGCAAGTCGGCGTCATTGAGCGTTACCGGGAGCACCTTCCGGTCACCGCAAAAACACCCATCATTACCTTGAACGAAGGATCGACGCCGCTCGTTGAGTGCCCGCGCCTGGCCGCGGCCATCGGCGTTGCCCACGTGTCGCTTCACCTCAAGCTCGAAGGGCTCAACCCGACGGGCTCATTCAAGGACCGCGGCATGACCATGGCCGTCTCCAAGGCCGTGGAGGAAGGCTCGAAGGCGATCATCACCGCTTCCACCGGCAACACGTCCGCGGCCGCAGCGGCCTACGCCGCCCGCGCCAATCTGAAGTGCGCGGTGCTCGTGCCCGAAGGCAACATCGCGCTCGGCAAACTTTCGCAGGCGCTCATGTATGGCGCCCAGGTGGTGTCCATCGATGGAAACTTCGACGAAGCCCTCGAACTGGTGAAGGAAATTTCGGCTTCCTACCCGATCACGATGGTGAACTCCATCAACCCCATGCGACTTCAGGGCCAGAAGACCGGCGCGTTCGAGATCATCGAGTCCCTGGGGCGCGCGCCCGACTACCAGTTCATGCCCGTCGGCAACGCCGGGAACATCAGCGCCTACTGGCTCGGCTACCAGGAATTTTTTGAAAAGAAGAAGTGCGACCGCCGCCCCCGCATGATGGGCTACCAGGCCGAAGGCGCGGCGCCCATCGTCCACGGCGCTCCTGTGAAGAACCCCACCACCATCGCGACGGCCATTCGCATCGGCAACCCCGCGTCATGGAAGAAGGCCGAAGCGGCGCGCGATGAATCTTCCGGAAAGATCGATTTCGTTACCGACGCGGAAATCATCGACGCATACAAGTTGATGGCGTCTCTGGAAGGCGTGTTTTGCGAGCCCGCCAGCGCCGCCGGCGTCGCCGGTCTTCGGAAGTACACCCAGCAGGGTGGAAAACTCGACAAAGGCGCCACTGTCGTGGCCATCATCACCGGTCATGGCCTGAAGGATCCCGAACGGGCCATCACCGTTATGCCGCGCCCGGTTTCCGCCAAGGCGGAGATGAAGGCGATTCTCGGCCATCTGAAGTTCTGATGACGGTCGGGCGCGCATTTCTACTCGGCGCCCAGCTCGCGGCCACTTTTCTTTTTATTTCCACGGTCCGCGTTCCGCAGGCCATGGCCTGGTGGAGCTGGATGGTGCCGCTGGCGCTCCTTCTCCTGATCATCGTGAACTCCATCTGGTTCACGCGGTTCTCGTCATGGGTGATTTTTTCGGGCGCTTTCTTTTCGCTCCTCGTGGTCCTGAGCGCTTTCACGCTTCGCTGGCGGCTCGAAGACCACTTCAGTTCGGCGCCCTTCTACAAGGCGATGGGCATGTACGCCTGCATGGTTTATGCCAGCCTCGGTCAGATCAAGATGAACCAACGGAGGACCTGATGTTGAATCGCGCAAGAGTGGTTTTCGTGAAGTCGTGGGTGATCTTTCTGGCCGTGGGGCTCATCGCCGCCTGCCAGCCCAAAGTGAAGACGGTGAAAATCGCCGTCGGACTTCCGTTGACGGGAGACATCGCCTCCCTTGGCCAAGGCCTCAGGCGGGCCATCGAGATGGCGGTGGCCGAGCACAATGCGGCCAACCCCGCAAATCCGGTGGAGCTCGTTTCGTTCGATGATCGCAGCGATCCGAAGGAAGCCGTCAGCGTCGCCAACCGAATCGTGGCGGACCGCAGCGTGGTCGGCGTCATCGGCCATTTCAATTCCGGTTGCTCCATTCCCGCTTCGCGCGTTTACGCTCAGAATAGTTTGCCGATGATCTCGCCCGCCTCGTCCAACCCCGAACTCACCAAGCAGCAGCTCTCGCCGCAGTGGACCTATACAAAATGCGTATTTCGCGTGAACACGACGGACAACGTGCAGGGGAGCTTCGGCGCAGACTTCATTACCCAGACGCTGGGGATGAAGAAGATCGCCGTGATTCACGACAAGACGTCATACGGTCAAGGCGTGGCGGAAGAATTTCGCAATCAGGTCGAGTCGCGAGGATCAAAGATCGTGGCCTTCGAAGGCCTGCAGGTGGGCGACCGCGACTTCCGGTCACTGCTGACGCGCGTGAAGGCGCTCTCGCCCGACGCGCTCTACTTTGGCGGCATGTTCTCTGAAGGCGGCATCCTGGTCCGCCAGGCGCGTGACATCGGGTTCAAGGGCGCGATTCTTCTTCCCGAAGCCAACTACGACGAGGCGCTTCTTCGTGTCGCCGGACCCGCGGCCGAAGGCGCCTACGTGACCTTCCTCGGCAGCCCGCCCGAATTGCTCGACTCGGCCAAGGATTTCGTGGCCCGCTATCACGAGCGCTACCCTGGCGTGGAGCTCAAATCCTACGACCATTATGGTTACGAGACCGCTCAGATCTTCCTCGACGCGATCGACGCGGTCGGCCCGGATCGCCAAAAAGTGCTGACCTTCATCCGGAACATCAAGCACGACGGCGTGCTCGGCCAGACGGCCTTCGACGAAAAAGGCGATACCCTGAACAAGACCATCACGCTCTTTCAGGTGAAGGGCGGAAAGTTCGTGCCGGTGCCCGTCACGGACAAACCCAAGGCGTGAATCTCCTCGCCAACATCCTCGAGCAATTGATCAACGGCCTGACGCTGGGGTCAATCTACGCGCTGGTGGCCCTGGGATACACGATGGTTTACGGCATCCTCCTCATGATAAACTTCGCCCACTCCGAGATTTTCATGCTCGGCGCGTTCGCGGGCTGCGGTGTGCTCGCTCTCGTCCCGGGCCTCCCTTGGCCCATCGCCCTGGCGCTTGCCTTTGTTCTCGCCATGGTGGCATGCGGATTTACGGCGATCACGATTGAGAAACTCGCTTACAAGCCCCTGCGCAAAGCCCCGCGACTGGCCCCGCTCATCTCCGCCATCGGCGTCTCGATCGTCCTGCAGAACGCGATGTTCCTGTTTCACGACGACTTCCTGGGTTTTCCGTCGGTGCTTCCCCTGCGCCGGTGGGAGTTCGGCCAGTTCGCCGTGTCATCGATCCAGATCATTATTCTCGTCAGCAGCGTGTCGCTGATGGGCGCGCTGTGGCTGTTCGTGAACCACTCGCGGCTCGGAAAAGCCATTCGTGCCTGCTCGCAGGATCGCGACGCCGCCGAGCTCATGGGGATTCCAGTGAACCGGATGATCTCGCTGACGTTTTTCATTGGCGCCTCGCTCGGTGCCGCCGCCGGAATTCTCTACAGCCTTTATTACGGCTCCATCAAATACAACATGGGCTTCGTTCCGGGCATGAAGGCGTTTACCGCCGCCGTGCTCGGCGGCATCGGGAACATTCCCGGCGCGATGCTGGGCGGACTCCTCCTCGGCGTCTCGGAATCGCTCGGCACCGCTTTTCTCCCTCAGGCCTCGTGGAAAGACGTTTTTGCTTTCGCGATCCTCATCATCGTCCTGATCGTTCGACCGTCGGGTCTGCTCGGGGAGCGCACCGCGGAGAAGGTTTGATGCGACATCAGTTCAAAATCCGCGCCCTTCCACTCGCCGCGTTCGTCGTCTTCGCGCTTCTGCCACCCATCCTCCAGAATTCAGAATTCTCTTACGTCATTCGGCTCCTCGGTCTCGTCGGTCTCTATATGACGGTGGCCCTTGGCGTGAACCTTGTCGTGGGCCTTCTCGGCCTCCTTGATCTTGGCTTCATGGCCTTTTATGCCATCGGGGCCTACTCCATGGCGCTGCTGTCGATGGCGGGAATGTCCTTCTGGCCCGCGCTCGCCGCCGCCATGGTCATCGCCATGGCCTTTCGCGCGCTGCTGGGCGCGCCCGTGTTGCGCCTGCGCGGCGACTATCTGGCCATCGTCACCCTTGGTTTCGGCGAGATAGCTCGGATCATTCTCAATAACTGGGATTCCGTCACCAATGGACCAAAGGGCCTGTCATTGCTGACCAACGCCAACGTCAAGCCTGTGCGGCTCTTCCAGTGGGACATCAGCACCAACGTCGATTATTACTATCTGATCCTGATGACCGTCGTGGTCTGCGTGATCGTGAGCGAGCGGCTGAAGAATTCCCGCATCGGCCGGGCCTGGATGGCGATCCGGGAAGATGAAACCGCGGCGCGCCTGACCGGTATCCAGATCACGCGCATGAAGATGATCGGCTTCGTCATCAGCGCGGCCTTCGCGGGCGCGGCCGGCGCCATCTTCGCGCGCTGGGAAAGTTTCGTCACCCCCGAGTCCTTCACCTTCTGGGAATCGGTGATGCTCGTGGCCATGGTGGTGATCGGCGGCATGGGGTCGGTGCCCGGAACGCTGGTGGGCGTGGGCATCGTCATGCTGGTGCCCGAGATTCTTCGCAACCTGCTCGGCACTTCCCTGGTGAGCTGGCGCTATTTCCTGTTCGGTGTCGCTCTCGTGCTCGTCGCCGTCTACCGCCCCCAGGGCCTGTGGCCCAGCCGACGGCTGAGTCGGACCACCGATGCCGAGGAGGCCGCCAAGTGAACCTCCTCAGAGTTCGAAAGCTGGGAAAGTCGTTCGGCGGTCTCAAAGCTCTCCAGGATGTCGAGCTTTCGATCAACGCCGGCGAAATCGCCAGCCTTATCGGACCCAACGGGGCCGGCAAGACCACGTTCTTCAACCTGCTCACGGGCGTGTACAAGCCTGACGAGGGAGAAATCGATTTCTCGGGAGAACGCATCGACGGTCGCCCTCCGCATTGGATCGTCAAGCGCGGGCTGGCCCGCACGTTCCAGAACATCCGCCTTTTCAATCACATGACGGTCCTCGAGAACGTGATGATTGGCCGGCATTGCCGCACACGGTCGGAACTCTTACCCGCCCTCTTCCGCACGCCGGCGTTTTTCCGGGAAGAACGCGAGATCGCCCAGTCCGCGCGCGAGCGCCTGAACTTCGTGGGCCTTCTCAAACACGCCAATGACCTCGCCGGCAACCTTCCGTACGGCGGGCAGCGGCGCCTCGAAATCGCGCGGGCGCTGGCCACCGAGCCGCGGCTTCTTCTGCTCGACGAACCCACCGCCGGCATGAGCCAGTCGGAAGCGTCCGAACTCGTCGGCCTGCTGAACAGGATTTCCGCCGAGGGAATAACCATTCTCCTCATCGAGCACCGGATGAGCCTGGTGATGCGCGTGTCGCAACGCGTTCACGTTCTCGACCACGGCGTTAAAATTGCGGAAGGAACGCCCCAGCAGGTGCAGTCGGACCCGCGCGTCTGCGAGGCTTACCTCGGCGCGAACCACGACAATCCGGAAATCTCCAACCTGGGCCATTCCTGATGATGTTCGAGACCCGCAACCTCGAAGTCGGCTATGGAAAGATCAAGGCGCTCCACGGCGTGAGCCTCGGCGTGAACGCGGGCGAGGTCGTCACGCTCATCGGCGCCAACGGCGCCGGGAAGAGCACGTTCATGAAAACGATTTCCGGCCTCCTGCAGCCGTCCGCCGGCGAAATATATTTTGAAGGTGAGCGAATCGACAGGCTGCCCGCCCACCAGATCAGCCGGCGCGGCCTCATCCAGATTCCCGAAGGCCGGCGGATCTTCCCGCTTCTTTCCGTCGAGGAGAACATGATGATGGGCGCGTTCTTCCGGAAGGACAACGCCGTTAAATCTGACCTGGAGCGAATCTACGCTGACTTTCCCATCCTTAAGGAGCGCCGCGCCCAGATGGGGGGAACGCTCTCGGGCGGCGAGCAACAGATGCTGGCCTTCGCCCGAGCGCTCATGAGCCGTCCCAAACTCCTGGCGCTCGATGAACCTTCGATGGGCCTGGCGCCCGTCATCGTCGACAAGGTTTTCAAGATCATCAAGGACATGAACGCGGCCGGCATGACCATCCTTCTGGTCGAGCAGAACGCCCGGGCGGCCTTGTCCGTGGCCCAGCGCGGGTACGTGATGGAGACCGGCACCGTCCTGCTTCACGACAAGACGAGCGAGCTTTTGGTCAACGACCGCGTGCGGCAATGTTATCTGGGAGTTCAGGAGGGTTTCGTTTCATGAAGAAGCCCCGCGTGGAGCTCGTGTGCGTCGGTAGCGAGCTGCTGGCCGGAAAGGTCAACACGCACGCGGCGTCGCTCGGCATCATGCTCGCCGACATTGGACTTTCCATCGCGCGCGAGCACACCATCCCCGACGACCGGAACGTGATGCGCCAAACGTTTGCCGAGGCTCTTCGCCGCTCCGACGTCGTGATATCCGCCGGCGGCCTCGGGCCGACCTTCGACGATTTCACGCGCGATGTCTGGTCGGAGGTCACGCGGCGACCGATGAAGGAAGATACCGCTCTCGCCGCCGACATTCGCGAAAAGTTCAGGTCCCGCGGCCTGGACATGCCGCCCGCCAATCTTCGCCAAGCTCTCGTGCTGAAAGGCGCCAACCCCATCACCAATAAAAATGGAACCGCCCCGGGTCAATTTCTCACGATGGGGAGAAAGACGCTCGTCCTGCTTCCCGGACCGGCCCGCGAGTTATTCCCCATGGTGGAGTCCGTCGTCCTGCCCGGACTTCGCCGTCGCTTTCAGAACCGACATTCGCGATTGAAGAGCTTCCTGATCGCCGGCGTTCCGGAATCGCGCGTCGATCAAATGATCCGCCCGCTTGTAGACCGGTTTCAGATTATCGACGGTTGCGACATTATTCATGGCATCCTCGCGTCGCAGTCGCTCATCACGGTGAAGTTCCGAGTGGAGGGGACCCGCCGCTCCACGGTCGACGCCGTCACGCGCCGCGTCGCCGGTGCGTTCCGAGCCCTGCTTAAGGACATCGCCGTGGGAGAGGATGAGGAGAAAATGGAGAACATCGTCGGCGCCCTTCTCAGTCGACGCAAAGAAACCGTGGCGCTGGCCGAATCGTGCACCGGCGGCCTTGTGGCCAAGATGCTCACCGATCGAGCGGGCTCATCGGTCTATTTTCTGGAAGGCGCCGTGACCTACAGCGACGCTGCGAAGACGCGGCGGCTCGACGTTCCGTCGGCTCTCATAAAACGACGCGGGGCGGTTTCAGAGGAAGTGGCCCGCGCCATGGCGGAAGGCGTGCGGCGTTCCGGGCGAGCCACGTATGGAGTGGCCATCACGGGGTTGGCCGGCCCGGGTGGGGGTACCAAAGCGAAGCCCGTGGGTCTCGTTTTCGTTGCCTGCGCTGATCCCGACCACACTTATTCAAAACAGTTCACGCTCAATGGAGACCGCTCCTGGATCCGTCAGCGATCCGCCGTCATGGCGCTCGACCTTTTGCGCCAGTCCATCATTCGCCGGGCTCGCTGAACCGTGGGAGCTCGCTACGGCCAACATTTCCTTTCCAACCGTCACGCGGCCGAGCGTATCGCCGCGAACGTCGGCGCCGGTCCCGAGGTAGATGTCCTCGAAATCGGCCCCGGCAAAGGTGCGCTGACCCCCTTACTGTTCGGGGCGCGACGCGTCGTGGTGGTCGAGGTCGACACCGAAATGGTCGACCTGCTGCGCCGCCGATTCGCGAGCAACAAACCCAACCTCGAGATCATTCACCGCGATTTCATGGAGTTCGATCTCAACACTCTCTCCGCGCCCACGCCCTTCAAGGTGGTTGGCAATCTCCCCTACAATTTGACCTCGCCGATCCTTCGCAAGCTTTGCGAATGGAGGAACTGGACCGAGGCCGTGGTGATGGTTCAGAAAGAAGTGGGCGAGCGGCTCTCGGCGAAGGTGGGGACACCCGAGTACGGAGCACTGACGGTCGGCATGAGCCTGAGCTGCACCGCGGAAAACCTTTTCGAGCTCTCGGCAAAGTCCTTCGATCCGCCTCCCAAGGTGAAGTCCGTCGTCGTTCGGCTTCGTCGGCGGGCGCAGCCCTTGTTCGAAGACGAGCCGCGCGTTCAGCGCGTCATCCAGGCCGCCTTCCAGCAGCGTCGAAAGACCATCGAGAATTCGATATCCCACGGGCTCAGTCTCGAGAAGCCAGGCGTGCGCGCGTCCCTCGAGCAACTCGGCCTGGATCCAGGCCTGCGCGCTGAACGCCTTTCCGTCGACGATTTCATCCGTGTCACCCGCAAACTTCTGCCGACCTGTTAGGCGGCGCGCTTTCGCGCCCTTTCCTTCCACCGCCTCGCCTTCTCCCGGATGCCCGCCTCGGGTGACGTCTCTTCGGCCAGCTCGAAAGCCTCCGCTGCTTTGATGAATCTCTTCCGCCGGTAGCTTTCTTTTCCTTTAGCGAGCGCCGCGCGCGCCGAGATTCGATGCGGCATGTGGCGCGAGGGCGATTGCGCCTCTTTCGCGATGGTAACGCCCTGAGACTCCCCGGGGGTCGTCATCACGCGCGGCGTGATGAACACGAGGAGCTCTGTCTTCTCGCGCGACGTTCCCGTCTTCCGGAACAACCAACCCAGCAGCGGGATGTCGCCGAGCAGGGGGATCTTGCTGCGGGCGGAAGAGCGATCATCTTTCATCAGGCCGCCGATCACCACGGTTTCTCCGTCGCGCACCTGAACGGCGGTCTGCGCTTCGCGCGTCGCCAGGATCGGCGCTCCCAGCTCCGCGTCATACCCGAGTATTTTCTTCACCACCGGGTGGACTTTGAGAAAGACGTCGCGGTCGGGGCTCACACGCGCCGTCACTTCAAGTTCAACGGCCACCTGCTTGAAATCAAAGCTCCGGATGGTCTCGCCTCCCTGGATGTTGCGCGTCTGAGTAAGCACCGGAATCTCTTCGCCCACGCGGATCACCGCCGTCTGATTGTTCACCGCCACGATGTGCGGCGTGGAAAGGATGTTCACGTTTTCGTCGGTCGCGAGCATCTGGAGAAGGCCGCGCAGCTTGACGTCGTCACGCATCACGGCATAGGTGAGCCCTTCCGTGATGAACGACGACAGGTGAAATGCGGCCGACGCCTCGTCGGTGAATGAGCGGCCCTTCGCGTTAAAATCGCCGGCATGGCTCCATTCCAGACCAAGTTTTGTCTCTGCGGTGAGAGAAACTTCCACAATCAGCGCTTCGATGAGCACCTGAGGGATGCGAACATCGAGGCCTGCCAGCACCTCGGCAAGCCGTCCGATAACGGCCGTGTCATCGGTCACGACGAGCGTGTTGCTGCGCGCATCGGCGATCAGATTTCCACCCTTGGACAGCAGCGGCGTCAGCTCGGAGCGGATTTCCTGCACCGTTAAAAACTTCAGCGGCAGCAGGCGGGTCACCATGCCCGACCGCGCGGACGTGGTGGAGACCGCGAGGTCCGTCTGGACGGCTTCGGCGTGCGTAAGAACGCGAACGATGCGACCCGGCCCGGGCACCAGGACCGCGCCGCGGGTGGCGAGCGCGGCGCGAAGAACCTGCAGGGCTTCCTCTTTGGACACCCGACCGGGGGCGGAGACGGTCATAAAGCCTTGGACCGCGTCGCTCTTCACGTAGATGTCGCCGGTGATCTCGCTGAAGAATTTAAGCACGCCATCGATATCGCTATTTTGAAAGTTGAGGAAGAGTTCCGCCTCCGACGGAGGAGGCGGAACGTCAAGAGCGTTCAGAGAGGGAGAGAGGAACAGGGCGACGAGACAAAGCCAGGCAACGCGCTTCATGGCGTGGGCGCGCCAGCCATGCGAAGCAACAC
>Ga0163151_10001731_pt1 | contig 36125 bp, 27 predicted proteins | sample OliLakLV19MP5IB2_FD_145596 | JGI IMG/M metagenome (GOLD analysis project Ga0163151, IMG submission 145596) | Freshwater microbial mat bacterial communities from Lake Vanda, McMurdo Dry Valleys, Antarctica - Oligotrophic Lake LV.19.MP5.IB-2 | ecosystem: Environmental > Aquatic > Freshwater >... | reverse complement strand
ATAACAAAAACCTCCGAATGGGCCGAAAAAATGCTGAACTTCGTCCCCAGCGCCAAACAGGCCGAAGTCCTCGATAGCGATGCCCGCTATCTCATCCTGTGCTGCAACCGCCAATGGGGCAAGACCACGACCATCGCCCTCAAAGCGCTCCACCGCGCGCTCACAATACCCGATCAAACCATCGTCATCCTCTCGCGATCAAAGCTCCAAGCCGGCATCCTGATCGACCGCGCCACCATGTTCGCCGTCCGCCTCGGCCACAAAATCCGCCGTGTCCTGGGTCACCAATTTTCGCTAAAACTCGACAACGGCAGTCAAATCTTCGCTGTCGCCCACACGACCGACACCAGCGTCGGCCCCACCGCCCACGTACTCATCGTCGACGAAGCCGCCCTCGTCAAGGACCTCGTCTACTTCTCCGTCTCGCCGTCCACCGCGCGCACCCACGGAGCCATTTGGCTGATGTCCACCCCGCGCCGACCGGCGGGCTTTTTCTACAACATTTGGAAAAGCCAGGAAGACACCCGCTGGCACAAAATCTTCTCGCCCGTATCGGACTGCCCGGACATCGACCCGGAATTCCTCGCCATGCAAAAGCGCGCCGACGAAGTCAAATACAGCCAGGACTTCCTCTGCGAATTCACGCAACCGGCCGACCGCCTTTTCACCGTCGAAATGCTCGACGAAATGACCAGACGTTAAAGAACAAACCCATGCCATCAACCCTCACCGGCGGCACGCTGCGCTTCGTGCGCCACTGCCCCCGATTTCCCGGTCCGCTATGGTATCTCGCCCTCGACGCCGGCCAGCGCCGCGACCATTCCGCCCTCGCCGTCCTCTTTCTATATTGGACCGCCCACGGCCAGTGCCGCACGATGTACGAATACCTGTTCGAACCAAAACTCGAGATCCGCTACCTCAAGCGATTCCCCATCGGACTCAGCTACGAAAAGCTCTACGAGATGCTCAAGGACCGCCTGCAGGAGTTCGATCCGGCCTTGCCGATATCGGCCAAACAACTCGTGAACGCCGCCCGCAATGGGCAAAGCTGGCAGATGGTCTGCAATTTGACCAAATCGCGTCTAGGCGGCCTCCTCGAAGGCGAGCCGCGCAAGGTTCTCACCGCCTGGAACAACTACCAGCGCTGGATTACCACCCACGCCATGGATTGCGCCGCCAAACCCAAGCCCGCCGGCAAAGGCTACGTTATCGAATGGGCCATCAATTTCGACCCCTGCCTCGAAGTCAGCCCCGGCGTTTTTTACGATACAAAACTGGGTGACCGCGCCATGGGCCTCAACATCGCTCTCGGCGACATTGACGAGAAGGAGCGCGGCCAGGGCAACTTCGCCAACTTCCATCATGAAGACTGGTTCGCCGGCACGCCCAAAGGCCGCACGCGCTTGAAAGATTGGGGAACACTGTGGATCCGAACGGCAACATTCAATCAGAAGGACGCGCCCCGCTAGCTGCGTATGAGGATGTAGCCGGCCGCCTCGAACTGTCCCTCACGCGCCCCAATTTGAAAGAGGAAGATGTCGATGCCGCCTGCCGCAAGGCCTTGGTCTACAGTCTCGGCGCGGTCGTCGTCCGTCCCAGCGATGTCGATATGGCCGTGCGCATTCTCGGCGGCGCCAGCGTCGCCCTCGCCAGCGTCGCCGGTTTCCCCCACGGTTCGTCCAACACCGGAACCAAGCTATATGAAGGCCGTGACCTCCTTCGCCGCGGCGTCAAGGAAGTGAACCTCGTCGTCAACTACGGCAAGATGCTCTCCCGCCAGTTCCAGCACGTGGAAACGGAAGTTCTGCAGATGAGCGAAAGCTGCCATCAATCCGAAGCGATTCTCAAACTGGTTTTCGAAAGCGCCTATCTCGCTGAAGATCTGAAGAATATTTTATGTAAAGTGGCCAAGCGCACAGAAGCGGATTTTGTCGAAACCGACAGCGCCGCCGACCTGAAGCAACTAACAGCGCTTTGCAAAGATTTAGTGAAGATCAAAGTCTCGGGCCCCTCCACTCTGGAAAAGTTTCAGGAAGCTTACCACGCCGGCAGCGAGCGCTACGGCGCCACGGACCCCTTCGCCATCGCCAACGAGTGGAAGCAAATCCTAGCCGCGCGCGAAGCCGCCGCCAAACAAGCCCCCGCAGTCACCGGCTAAACGGAAGGCCGGCCCGGAAGTTCAGCCCGGAAATGTAAGTGTTCGTGCCGGCAGTGACGCGAATCGCTTAGCGCGCGCGAGTCTGGTTTTCGCGGCGAACCTCTTCCACAAGCTGCGGAACGTCAGCTTCGGTGATGCCATTTCGTTGCGCCCGCTGCTCGCCCCTACCTACTAATCGTTGCCGGAATTGGTCGTCCGTGTACCGTTTGAATGCCTCGGAGAGCACGTCGGCTATATAACTTCCTTCGCCTTTAGCCGTCATCGGAGAACCCTTGCTTATTTTCCCACGTTCCGGCGGAAACACGATAATCCCGACCGGGGAACCGACTGACCATATCGCGGCGGACGTTAGATTAACTATGCCCGGATCGGACCGATGAACGGCGACGCCCCGCCGCCGAGGATGATTCGGTGACCCGAAGCCCGCGTCGATCCACCCGCCATTGACTGGAAAGTGCCGAAAAAAGGTCCACCTGCTCCCATCCGCGCGAAGAACGCTTTAGCCTCCATCGCCGCGCCGCGCAATAATGGAAGTCAAGGAATACGACATGGCTATTACGACGCTCGAAACCAAGGCACACGAACTACTCGGCCAACTCGAGCCCAACAAGCTCGCCGCCATTGTTCACTTGCTGGAAGTCATGATCCACGACGACAACGAACCGGTTACCGAAGAAGACCGCCGCCGTTTTCACGAAGGCCAGGCATGGTTCGCGAAACGCGGCGGCAAAGGTATTCCCATGGATGACGTCCTATTGGAGTTCGCCCTCAAGCCCGAAGACTTTCCGCTGAACAAATAATGCCGCTCTACCGTATCGAGTGGCTCGACGAAGCAAAAGCCGATATCCGCCGTCTGGACCGCCCAAACGCAATGCGTATCTTCGATGGCATTCTTCACTACGCCCGCACCGGCGGCGGCGACGTTGCTCCCCTTCACGGCGAGATGGCTGGTTCGTTCCGCTTGCGTCTCGGCTCAGCCTCCAAGAGGGCGCCATGCGCATCTACGGCGTCCGCCACCGCTCCGACGCCTACCGCCGCTGACCTCCGTCGGTAGGAGAAGGAAAGGTGGCCTGAGGAAAAACCTGCGAAACGAGAAAGGCCAGCATGTCGGCGGCTTTTTCAATCTGCTTGGTGATGGGCATACCGGAGGAGTGGCCGCCATCGGTGTCGTAGTGGAGCATAATGGGCTTCTCTGAGGCGCTGGAGGCTTGGACGAGGGCCGTCATCTTGCGGGCGTGCAGCGGGTCGACGCGGGTGTCGGAATCGCCGCTGATGAACAATGTGGCGGGATACTTCACGCCGGCTTTCACGTTGTGATAGGGCGAGTATTTGTAGAGGTAGGCGAACTGCTTGGGGTCTTCGGCGGAGCCATACTCGGGGGTCCAGTAGCGGGCGACTTTGAAGAGATGGAAGCGCACCATGTCGAGAAGCGGGACGGCGCAGACGACGGCGCCGAATAGTTCCGGACGCTGGGTCATGGCGGCGCCGACGAGCAATCCGCCGTTCGAGCCGCCATGGATGGCGAGACGTTCGGGGCGGGTGTATTTGTTGGCGATCAGCCATTCGGCGGCGGCGATGTAGTCGTTGAAGACATTCTGTTTCCTGTCCAACATGCCGGCCTTGTGCCACTCTTCGCCGAACTCGCTGCCGCCGCGAAGATTGACGATGGCGACGGCGCCGCCGTGTTCGATCCACCAGTTATAGTTCGGGTTAAAAGACGGAGTAAGGCTGACCGTAAAGCCGCCGTAGCCGTTGAGGATTAAAGGCATTGATCCGTCGAGCTTGCGGTCCGCGCGATGGGCTAGGAACATGGGGACTTTGGCGCCATCCTTCGACGTGAACCACTTCTGGACGACGGTTGTGGACATTCTTTCGACGGGCACTTTTTGGCGATAGAATTCGCGGCTGGCGCCATTGACAATGGAATGGAGGAAAGTGGCGGGCGGTTCGGTGAACGACTTGAAAGTCGTGAAGGCGACATCGTCGTTCCATGCGCCGGTGAGGTTGGAACCGGTGCCGATGCCGGGAAATTTTATCTCGCGGACGAGCTTGCCCTCGGGCGTGTAGAGTCGTGTTTTTGGGAGAACATTTTCGAGTGTGTTGATGGCGATGTGACCACCGGTGAGCTCCATGGACTCGATGTTCCACTGGGTTTGCGGGATGATCTCCTTCCAGTTGGAACGCTCGGGTCTGTTGAGATCGACGGCGAGGACGCGCTGGCGGGGAGCATTCCAATTCGTTAGCAGAAACAGCGTGGCGCCACCGATGGCTCCGCGAAATGCGGCTTTGGTTTCGGTGTTGATGGGGATGAGTTTGCGATCGGCAAGCCGCAAAACGTGAACAACGTCAAACTCACTGGCGGAGCCGAGTAAATCGCTGATCAGGACATAGCGGCCATCGGCTGAAATGCTGGAATGAAGCCAGTGTGTGGCGCCGAGCTTCTCGCCGAAGATGAGCTTGGGCTGCCGGCCGAATGTCTGTTCGTAGAGACGCGGACCTTCTTTGGCAGCGATGGAAAAGAGGACGCTTTTGGCGCCGGGTAGAAAGTTGATACTTGCGTACCGGCTGCGGGGGAGAACGTCGCCGAATTCCTTTTTGGTTTCGACGTTAAGGAAGTGGACTTCAACCTCGTCTTCACCGCCCTTGCGGATGCCGTATGCAAGGAGTCTACCGTCCGGGCTTTGCTCCATGACAGTGATGGATTTGGAGCCGCCCCAGGTGTTGGGGTCGATAAGTACTTCGTCCTTTCCGGTGGCGCCGCGCCGGACGAGGAGGACAGGCTGGTCCTGCTCCGGGGTGCGCTTCATGAAGAAGAAGTAGCCCCCGGCGTGAGAGACTTCCTGGGACTCGACGCGCATAAGTTCAGTTAGGCGTTTGACGATGGCGGGCCGCTGGGGAACGGCGTCGACGAAGGACTTTGTGTAGTCCGTTTGCGTCTTCAGCCAAGCGCGGGTTTCGGGGCTGTCCTGGTCCTCCAACCAGCGGTAGGGGTCCGGGATAGAGACGCCGTGAAGAACATCGACGGTATCGGCTTTGCGAGTTTCCGGCGGAGGGGCGGCAAGAAGGGTCATGGTGGAGAAGGCGGCAATGAGGGTTCTCATATATTTTGATACCTGGTGAGGCTGATGTGGTTGCTGTCGAGGGCGGCCCGGGTTTCGGGCGCGGTAAGGGCTTGGAGTTCGGCGGCGCGGCTTTCTTTAAGACGCGTTGGAGCATTTTTCAGTTCCGCGGTGCAGTGGCCGGGATGAGTCATTAACTCGGTGACGCCATCGGGGAGTTTAGCAAATAGGGCTTGCAGCTCTCTGGTGTTGGAGCGGCCAGTGAGGGCGAAGCCGGCGAAGTGATCGGTGAAACGGAGGGGAGAGAGGTCCATGCGGCGGGCGAGAAGACGGACGACCGCGGTCTTGAGCGGGAAGTGCGAGGAGAGGCTGAAGTCGGCGGGGCGGCGGAGGAAAGGGATTTGAAATTCTTCGGCGACGGTGAGGAGCGCGCGGCAGACCGGGGGGAGAAGGTGAGTGTGTTTGTGAGTGTCGGCGTGGGTGGGCGCGATACCGGCGTCCCTTATCTTCTGTGCTTGCGCGGCGAGTTCACCGTACAGGTCGAGTTCGCCGGCGTAGACGGCGCGTAAGAGTTCAGGGACGTTGCTGGGGAACGGCTTTCCGGTAAGCAGGGAATGCCCGCCAATCAAAACGAAGTGAACACCGACGTCGAGCGAGGGGTTGGCTAGGGCGAGCCCGACAGCGTCATCGAAGGCGTCCCCGTTGGCCATCAGCGTGGCGGCAGTCAGGATGCCACGAGTGTGGGCGTCAATAATGCCGGCGTTCACATCACGGGTGAAACCGAAGTCATCCGCGTTGACGATCAGGCGTTTCAAAACAGTTTAAGTTGAATGGTCAGGAACTTTTTGGGGTTGGCGCGGAAGTCCTTCATGACCAGATTCATTTCCTTCATGGTGCCGTTCATAGAGTCGTAGAGCGCGGGGTTTATCATCAGTTGGCCCATGGTGCCCTGGCCGCTATTGATCTTGTCTATTGTCTTGTCGAGGTTGAGGATGACCTTGTTGAGATTGGCGTGGAGTTCATCGCTCTTTATGAGCTTGCCGGCGGTGCCTTGGCCCTTGTTGATTTCGTCAATGGTCTTGCGGAGTTCGGCGACGGTGGAGCGGATTTCGTCATGCAGGGCGGGGTCTTTCAACAGCTTACTGACGGAGCCCTTGCCGGAGTTGAGATCGGTTTGTACGTCGGCGATGGTCGTGTCGACGCGTTTCATGATCGCAAGGATATTGTCGTACATGGCTTCGTCGTAGAGCAGCTTGCCGACGGTACCTTTGCCGTTACCGATGGAATTGGCTATTTTCTGCACTTCGGCGACGGTGGCGACAAGACGCTGGTAGAGTTCATCGTCGACCAGCAGTTTGCCGATGGAACCTTTACCGGTTTCGACGCTGGCGACGATGTTGTTGACGCGTTCGATGATCTGCTGCAGGGATTGCAAAGACGGATATGCGGCGTTGACCAGATCCTGGAACTCGCGGGAGTCGAGGCTGCGAAGTTCGCCGCCGGCGGCGACCGGTTGGGCCGATTTGCCCATTTTGATATTGATGTATTTGGTACCGAGGAGATTCTCAGCGCCGATGGAAGCTTCGGAATCGGAGGGAATCTGGCTGAGTTTCCTCTCTTCCACGATGAGATCGATCTTGATTCGGCGGTTTGGCTTGTTCTCGCCCGACAGGGCAACTTTGCCAATTTTACCTATGGCGATTCCACTTAAGCGGACCGCGGAGCCTTCCGTGACCGCGGCGGAATCATCGAGGAATGTATAGATGGTTACCTCCTTTGCGAAGAGGCTTTTGTTGCCGGTCAAGAGAAAGATGAGAACGGCAAGAATTACAAGGGCGACGACGGCAAGAATGCCGACGCGGAGTTGAGCCCAGGAGACTTTGGCGGCGGATGGCATGGGGTTCAGTGGGCGGAACGTTGCATGGAAAATTTGGCGATATAGGGGTCGGGGGAAGCATCCAACTCCGGTTCACTGCCTTCGAAAACGATCCGGCCTTCCCTCATAACGATGAACCGGGTGCGGAGGCGCAATGGCGAGTCATCGGGAATTCGTTCGAGCCGCTTACTCTCCGAATTGTAGCGAAAATTCGCCATGATATGCCCGTCCTGAAATCGATGACTGACAATGGCGGAGGTGGCGTTTCGCGTTTCGCGTTCCTGAATGATAAGCGACATGATGTTGTTGGCGGTGATGGGATCGAGTCCGGCGGTGGGGGAATCGTAGAGAAGAAGAGCGGGATCGGAGATGCCGGCACGGGCTATGCCGACGCGGCGGCGCATGCCGCCGGAGAGCTCGCTGGGGAACTTATCGAGAGTCTGGCCGAGTTCGACAAAGCGGAGCGCTTGTTCGACGTGAGGGTGGACTTCTTCGGGGGTTTTGCTGGAGCGGTTGACGAGCGGGTAAGCGACATTCTCTTCGATGGTGAGCGAATCAAAGAGGCCGCCTTCCTGGAAGAGTACGCCGATATGGCTGCGGACTTCGTACCATTGGCTTTCCGAGTAGCCGGTGACGTCCTGCCCGAAAAGATGGATCCGGCCCGCGGTCGCTTTCAACAACCCAAGCGCGACTTTGAGCATGACGCTTTTCCCGGCGCCGGCGGCGCCGAGGATGATCTTCGTGTCGCCAGCGCGCATGTCGAGGGAGACATCGTCAAGCACCTTGGCGTCGTCGTCAAAAACAAGGGAAATGTTTTCGAGGCGAAGAATGCTGGGACGCTCTGGGACGGAATTCGGCATCAGATATTGACGAAGATCCGCGTGATGAGGAATGTGCAGACGAAGATCCACACGGAGGCGACGACGACCGCCTGGGTAGTGGCGCGACCGACGCCTTGCGTGCCGCCAGTAGTGCGGATGCCGTAGAGACAGCCGACGAGCGCAATGATGTAGGCGAAGACGAGCGGTTTCAGCAGGCCCTGGGTGATGTCGTTGAACTCGAGTGACCGCCAGGCGTTGTTCCAGTACTGCGAGGAAGTGGTGAGGGCGAGGAGCGGGACGGCGACGAGGTAGCCGCCGATGATGCCGATGAAGTCGGCGACGATGGTGAGTAGGGGCAGCGTAAAGCAGGTGGCGATAAGGCGGGGAGTGACGAGCTTCTTGATGGGGTCCGTGCCCAGGGCGCGCATGGCGTCAATCTGCTCAGTGACCTTCATGGAGCCGAGTTCGCTGGCGATACCGGAGGCATTGCGGCCGGCGACGAGGAGCGCCGTTAGCACGGGGCCTAATTCGCGGACCAGCGTGATGGCGGTGATCTGGCCGACCTGGCCGGAGGCGCCGTACTGGGAAAGCGCGCGGGACATTTGCAGGGCCATGACGGCGCCGGAGAAAAAGCCGATCAATATGGTGATGGGCAGGCTGCCCACGCCGATCGTGTCCATTTGCAGGATAACGTCGCTACCATAGAAAGGACGGCGTACGATGTTAGCTGTTGCCCGTCCGGCCAGGAGGATGAATTCCTGGAAGGTAACTATGGGAGACTTCAAGATGTCGAGCAACCGAAACGCTCCTCTAAAAACTCGATGCTAACACGCGCATGAAGGGCTTAACCGATATTCCGGGTATTAAGGTTGGTCACGCCTCCGATTTTGGGGCGTTGACGGGGGTCACCGTTGTGCTTTGCGAGGGGGGCGCGGTAGCGGGCGTGGACATTGGCGGGATGGCCACCGGGACGCAGGAAATGGACGTGTTGAGTCCGCTGCATATTACGCCGGTGATTCATGCGGTGACGCTGGCGGGCGGGTCGGCGTTCGGGCTGGAGGCCGCCAGCGGGGTTCGAAAATATCTGGAACAGAAGGGCGTGGGGTTTGTCTTTGGACCGGCGCGCGTGCCGATTGTTCCGGCGATGATTTTGTTCGATTTGGGAATTGGGAAGGCGGATGTACGGCCCACGCGGGAGATGGGGGAAGTGGCGGCGGCGGCGGCTCATGCGGGAGCGGTGGTGGAGGGGAGCGTAGGCGCGGGGACCGGGGCGACGGTGGGAAAGATGTTTGGAATGGGCCGGGCGATGAAAGGCGGCATTGGGTCGTTTACAGTGCCGGTGGGGTCAAAGGGCTTGCTGGTATCGGCATTGGCTGCGGTGAATCCGTTTGGCGATGTGCGGGAACCGGGGACGGGGAAGCTGGTGGCGGGATGCCGGCGTTCGGCTGCGAGCAGGGATTTAATTGGGACAGAGAAGGCTTTGTTGGCCGGCGGGGGCAGCGCCGACGCCGGGGGGAACACTACATTGTGCGTCGTGGCGACGAATGCGAAGTTGAGCAAAGTGGGGGCCACGAGGCTGGCGAAGATGGCGCAGGCGGGGGTTTTGCGGGCGTTGTCGCCGGGGCACACGATGGTGGATGGAGATATAGTGGTTGTGCTGTCAATTGGGACTTTGGAAGAGGAAATGAATGTGTTGGGCGTAGCCGCGGCGGAGGCGGTGGGCCAGGCGATTCTGCGAGGGGTGAGGATGGCGAAAGGGATGGGCGGGGTGGTGGGGTTGGGGTAGGGCTTCTTGTGGCATTATCCAGTGCGCATAAGTGTGCGCAGGTACGCGTCGATCCGTGTCTGGTACCCTTCACCTGAAGCCTTCATCCAGGCCACGACATCGGCATCAAGGCGAATCGTGACGCTCTGTTTGATGGGTCCATAGAATTTTCCAATGACGGCATCGGACGCAATGCTTTTCACTTCGGGCATGTCCAACAGATCAAAAGTATCGTCACCTTGATTGGAGAGGAAGTTCACTTTCGACAACGTTGGCGACGAACGCGATTCGGTTTTTTGACTGAATGCCATTACAGCAAAAAGGGAACGTAGCAAAAGTATTCGTATCGTCGCGAGGTTCTCTTAAAGGGATATGAGGTCGTTCGATTAGAATACAGTTTGAGCGCGGCGGCGCGCCGATACGTCACTCGTGCCGCCACACGGCCATCGAATTGTCAGGCGCGAAGTTTGGCGACTAATGACGTGCTTCCATGAACGTCGGTGAGGCGGAAATCGCGGCCTTGGAAGGGGAAGGTCAACTTCTCGTGATCGAGTCCAAGCATCGCTAAAACCGAAGCGTGGAGGTCGTGGACGTGGACCGGATCCTGAATCGCACGGAGACCGATTTCATCCGTTGCGCCGATTACCTTTCCGCCCTTTATCCCGCCGCCAGCCATCCAGATGGAAAAGCCGTACGGGTTGTGATCGCGGCCCAAATTGTCGCCGCCGCCGTTGGCGTTGCCGTCGGATGTCGGCGTTCTTCCAAACTCGCCGCCCCAGATGACCAGCGTCTCATCCAGCAGGCCTCTGACGGCGAGATCCTCAAGCAGACCGGCGACACCCTTGTCGGTCTTCGCGGCTTGTTTCTCGTGGTTCTTTTCACAACTTTTGTGGCCGTCCCAGTCGCCTTCACCGGTGCTGGTTCCCGACCATAATTGCACGAAGCGCACGCCGCGTTCGACGAGCCGGCGGGCCATCAGGCAGCGCGTTCCAAACTCGAGGGTCGTGACGTTGTCCATTCCGTACATGGCCTTTGTGGCGGCGGATTCCTTCGACAGGTCGCTCAACTCGGGCACGGCCATTTGCATCTTGAAGGCGAGTTCATAGGCTTTAATGCGGGCGCTTAAATCGGTATCGTCACTACGGGCGGCCTGGTGTTTTTCATTGAACCAGCGAAGATTATCGAGCATATCCCGCTGGGCTTCTCCAGTCACCCCCTCGGCGCGGTTGGCGTACAGAATAGGCGCGCCGGAACTGCGCAGCGTTGTCGCTTGGAACGTAGCCGGGAGGAAGCCGGAACTGTAGACGGGCGGGCCGGATTTGATGCCGCCTTCGAGCATTACGACGAACGCCGGGAGGTCCTTGGCCTCCGAGCCAAGACCGTAAACCACCCATGACCCGACGCTGGGACGGCCCAGGCGGGGCCATCCGTTGTTGAGCCAGTTCAGGGCGGCGGTGTGCGTGAAGCCGTCGTGATTCATGGACCTTATCACGACCAATTTACCGGCGTGTTTGGCGAGGTTCGGGAAAAGGTCCGAGATTTCGATATCGCCGTGGCGGTTGAACTTTCGGTTGGAGCCGAGGATCGGACGTTCTTTGAAAGTGGAGAACTGCAGGCGCACATCGCCGAAGCTGTCAGGCACAAGTTGCCCATTCATTTTGTTGAGCAGAGGCTTGGGGTCGAAGGTATCGAGGTGGCTGGGACCGCCGTGCATGAATAGGGAGATGACGCTCTTAGCGGTGCCTCCTTTGGCTTGATGGCCGGCCAGGATGGCGTTGGCGGCGAGGGCGCCGAAGCCCATGCCGGCACTGGTTAGGAATTCGCGGCGGTTAAAGTCAATCGACATAGAGGAACTCGTTCATGTTGAGGATTAGCAGGCTCAGATCCGCCATGGTATTGCGCTTCAGGAAGGCTTCCGCGCGTTGTTTCTCATCCGTCGTTGGCAGGCGGCCCAGCGCATGGCGCCACGCCTGTTCGATGGCGTTGGGGCCCTGGAAACGTTCGGCAATTTTGGCGGCGTAGGCGCGCGTGAAATCGCCGTTCATCATGGCCAGCGCCTGGGGCGGGACGGTGGAGGATTCGCGGCGCGCGCAGCTCATGGCGGGGTCGGGGACGTCGAAGGTTTCGAGCATTGGCATTTTGAATGAACGCTTGACATAGAGATAAACGCTGCGGCGCGTGTGCTCGCGCGGGTCGAGCGTAATGGGCCAGAGTTCGGGTTCGCGAATGCCGAGGAACTCTTCTTTGCTCAATGGCAGGACGACGGGCGGGCCGCCCATTTTGCCGCTCAATTGGCCGGCCGTATGGAGCACGGCGTCGCGGATTTCTTCGGCTTCCAGGCGGCGGCGATTCATGCGCCAGAGGTATGTGTTGGCCGCGTCGATGCGCGTGTTGGCGGCGTCGGGCGACGAAGCCCGTTGATACGCTTCGCTGGTCATAATCAGGCGATGGATGGCCTTGACGCCCCAGCCTTTTTCGATAAATTCGGCGGCGAGCCAGTTGAGCAATTCGGGGTGCGAGGGAGGATCGCCTTGCCTGCCGAAATCGTTTGGCGTGCCGACAATTCCGCGACCGAAATGGCCCTGCCAAATGCGATTCACCATGACGCGGGCGGGCAGCGGGTTCCTGGGAGATGCGAGCCATTCGGCAAGCGCTTTGCGGCGTTGGGGAACGAACGGGCCTTGTGCCGGTTCGTTGATTTCGAGGGCTTCGCCGATGGCGGATAGAGTGCCGGGCTTCACCTTCTCGCCCTTGTTGGTGAACTCTCCCCGGTCCAGGATGTGGGTGTCGGGGACCGGGTCGGTATGGGCGAGAATAGTGGCGGTTTGAATGCGCGCGGGAGCCTTTAGATAGGCATCGCCGAGCTTGCGGAGTTCGGTTTCCCGCTCGTCGCGTTCGCTGGGGGTCATCGGCCGGTCGCCGCGGGCTTTGTCGATCCTTTGGATGCGGGCTTTGATCTGATCCGCCTTTTCCTGGCGGGGAACGAAGCGGGCGTAATCGAAGAGGCCGTAGCGGCCGACGATGGGAATTTCGCGGTCCTCACTGCCCGCGAAGAGGGCTGAGAAGCGGAAGTAATCGCGCTGAGGAATGGGATCGAACTTATGGTCGTGGCAGCGGGCGCATCCGAGCGTAAGGCCGAGGAAAGCCGCGCCGGTGGTTTCGACGGCATCGGCCTGCCACTCGACACGGAACTGGTCGCCGGAGAGGGCGAACTCATAGTTCACGGGGCCGACGGCGAAGAGGCCGGTGCCAATCCAACGTTCCAGGCGGTCGAGCTTTTCCTTGGGAATGTTATAGCCGCCGTCGCGCTCCAAGTCGCCGGGCCAAATCTCGTCGGCGGCGATCTGTTCCTTCATAAAAACGTCGTAGGGCTTGTCGCTATTAAAAGAGCGGATGACGTAATCGCGGTAACGCCAGGCGTTGGTGAAGGAGACGTCGGTTTCATAACCGCCGGTTTCGGCGTAGCGGGCGACATCGAGCCAGCGGCGGCCCCAGCGTTCCCCGTAGCGGGGTGAATTCAGAAGTTCATTGATGAGTTTGCCGTAGGCGTTTGGGGATTGGTCGTTAAGGAAGAGATCGATGGCCTCGGGAGCAGGCGGGAGGCCGTGGAGGTCGTAGGTGGCGCGGCGAATCACCGTGAGCTTGTCCGCCGCGGGTAGCGGGCGCAGTTTGCGTTCGGCGAGTTTGGCGTTGAGAAACTCGTCGATGCTGTTTTTGCCAAGAGGCCGTTCGATTGGCTTAAAGGACCACCAGGCAGGTTCGGCCGTTTTGGCGGCTTTCGGGAATGGCGCGCCCGCGCTGACCCACTGTTCGAGGAGGGCGATTTCCTCCTTCAGGAGCGGCGTCTTTCCGGGCGGCATTTGCAGGTCGCCTTCCCGGCGGACGGCCTTCATGATGAGGGGCAGGGCAGGGCCGCGTTTTCCGCCTTTTAATAGGGCTTCGGAGGAGCGGAGGTCGAGTCCGGACATTTGCGCGGCGCCGTGGCAGCCGTTGCATTTAGCGTCGAGGAGTGCGCGGGCGCGGTCCTCCAGCGGCTGCGCGGAGAGCAGCCGCAGCATCGCGACTACTACCAGGAGGCGACGAGGGGACATTCGCAGAAATCATATCAGGATCAGGGACTGGTACGGCGGCGGTATACGACGGTACCTGGTGTCCGCCCAAATTGCGTATAGCCTTGCAGCCAGTCACGGAGATCAAGATATTCAGTTATAGCGAGTCGGGGATTGTAAGGGCCGAGGCCGTCGACGATCCATTCCGGGTTTGTGGTTATGAGTTCGGCGCGATTCAATTTGGCCAAGTCCGGGGCGCTCACGCGGCTTTCGATGAGATGACGGTCGGCGAGGACGCCTGTAAGCGGTTGTGAGTCCAGGAAACGCGTGGCGGCGGGTTTGCCGGAGATGGCGTAGATTTCGGGACGATAGCCCCAGACGAATAGGTCGCCGGGACCCTGTAAGAGTTGCGCGGCGGCGCGTGAATCCCGTTCCATGGCGAGGTCGCGCCATTCATTGGATTTTCCTTGGGCGAGTTCGAGGTAGCGCGGGCCGAAACGGATGAGCGGGATGAGAAAGAGCAGGAGCAGGACCCAGCGCTTGCCGGTCGCCAAGCCGCGCGCGGCGAGGATTACGAGAGGAGGAAGAAGCAGGAAATAGTATCGCGGGGAAAAGCGCAGGCCTGCCGTTACAGCAACAAGCGCGCAGACGATCCAGAGAAGCCAGCGGCGTTTAGCGGGTTCCTCCCAGAGCGCCCAGGCGGCTCCGATGACGATGGCCGCATGGAAGCCCATCCAGTTCAGCGTCCGCTGTAAACCTTCGATGGCCGGGTTGGCAACGAAAGTATCGCGCGAGTACATGGCGCCCCAGGACCATACTTGCAGCCAGTAGGCGGAAGCCACGGGCAGCAGGACGAGTTGCGGCGCGAGAAAGCCCGCAAACCAGAGCGGACGGAAGACGATCATGGCCGGGAGTAGGATCAACATTTTGCCGTTGACTAGCATTCCGATACCGGCAAGAAGACCGGCTGAGAAAGCCTGCCTGCGCCAAGCGGCCAGGACGGCGGCGGCTTGGATCGGAATTAACATAAGGTCAGGGCCGATAACCATCACGGCGGCGGGGATGCCGAAGGTCAACGAGAACGCCGTCAGCGCCGCCGCGAATCGTTCCTCGCGCTCGCTCCATGCATGGCGCGCGAGACGGCCGATGGCCCACGCGGAAAGCAGCACATACAGCGCACCGGCGACTCGCAATGGCCAGCCGGCGATGGCGCCCCAAAGCAAATAAAATACGGCGAAGAGAGGGGGCTTGTCGAACCAGACTTCGCTGTAAAGCACCTTTCCGCGCAGCATTTCAGCCGCTGCGGCCAGCGGATAGCCCTCCTCCACCCAAACAATATCGCGGTGGCACAGCCGGAAAAGCAGCACCACCGCGAACAGCAATCCGTAATAGACGCGCGTGGTCACCGGACTATTATTGATTCATTCGAGACAAGTGGGGCACTGGTGCTCGCCGCGTTCTGGTTCCCCCCTTAGACGGAACGCAGTTCGTTGTCGAGATGAAACCGCTTCGGAACCACTAATTCTTTGTTCATTGAGAGCATCTACTGTGCCGAACTAACTATGGCTTTGCTGAACGAAATAACGTCGATGCCGACGCCGAACCGGCAGGTATCCCTGGCGCTGGCCCGTGCGATTACCGCCACATTGGGATCCCAAATCGGCACGCCGCAAGGATTTTGCTCCGTTGAGGTAGCTCCGCTGCCGCAATCCTGAACCAATTGAAGCGCACGCGGAGTTCTGTTCGCCGGTTTCTGTACCGCCATATTGGCGGTTCCAAACAAATAGATGGCTACCGGCTTGTCGTTGACTTCGAAGGTCAGTGGGTAGAACGCGTCGAACTTCAAGACGGTCCCCCGGTAGAATCCCCCGGTGATCATCTGATCCTGTCCAATCGTCGCCGAGTACATGGACGGCGGCGGCACCTTGCTTTCGCCGCCCGAAGTGTCGTAGCTCGTGTAACGGATCCCCGCCCCGTACTGCCGATAGAACCGCTCACGGTCCGGCGGCACTAAGGCTAGATATTTTCCGACGCCATCTGGACGGAATCTGGGGGTTGAACCCCCAAATTGTGGAAACTGCTCGACAAAGTTATCCCATTGACCGCTTTCGCGCGCCGGGGAACTTCCCTGTAGCCAACAGCCAATATACTCGGCGCACCAGGCTTGATTTCCGCCGGGGCCATATGTTCGCGATCTGGCCGTGACGCCCGATGGGCCTCCGGTTACTTCGCACTAACGTCTGGCTGTTGATTGGATCCGCTACGCTCACGCGATTGGCAATCTCGCGAAGTGCAGCACCGCTTGCCTTCCCAGGAATACTCTCCACTGCAGGACATTCGGACCAGCCTAGTTGTGCCAAAAGCAGCCGCTCCCATCCTACTGACGCTAACGGTCAATCAGTCCATCAGCCCCAATACAAACTGGCGGGCTACAGATCAATCATCCGTAGCCCGCCAGGAAGCAATCGCAAGGCCGACGACTCGGCATATCAGAAGAGTAACTTCAAAGCCAACTGCACATTGCGCCGGTCATTGAATCGCGTACCGTTCACTTGGCCGAAGTCAGCCGCGCCTACCGTCAGGCCGGGCGGGGCAAACTGCGGGGTGTTAGTGAAGTTGTACATCTCGCCGCGGAACTGCAAGCGGAACCGTTCGGTCAGCGCGAAGTTCTTGGAGATGTTGATGTCGGCATGGTGCGTCCCGTCGGCCCGCAAATTGGGGATATATCGAGGCGAATTGCCAATCGTGAACGCCGCCGGGGCAGTGACTCCCGCCGGGTTAAACCAGCGCTCCGGAGTGCGCGTATCCACGTTCAGGTTCTTCAAGTCCTCGACACGCGCGTTTAAGATTCGGAACCCGTAAGCGCCCAAACCATTCGGGGCAACCAGCCGCAGCGGCAACCCGCTGGCAAACCGAATGATGCCCGAAACCTCCCAGCCTCCGGCCACGGCTTCCGCCACCGGATGCATCTTGGCGCCGAACTTGCGGCCCTTGCCAACGGGCGGCTGCCACACCAGCGCCGTCACGAAGCTATGCGGAACGTCATGGCCGGAGATGGAACGTTCCAGCCGTGCGTTGTTGACGTCACGGAGGGTATCGCCGATGATCCAGCCCTGGTTCTCAGAGGCATTATCGATGGCCTTGGAGAACTGATAGCTGGTCATCACGCTCAAGCCCGAGCCCAACCGCAGGTTGTGCTTGACATACAGGGCATTGAAGCTGGACCCGGCACCCGGCGTATCGCCCGACATTTCCACCGTCGCAAACTGCGGATACGGGCGCAACAGGCGATGGCGCGGCACCGTCCGTCCGGAGAGAACTCCGGTCGGGAAGATACCGAAGAACGGATTGGCTACCTGCTCATTCAACGAATTGCCCTGGGAAAGGAACTGGGACGGAAGCTGGTTCACATCCGGCGTTGCGCCATAGTTCAGTTTCCGTCCGCCGTTGCCGGAGTATCCAACTTCAAGAACCGACGTTTTGGCGAGTTCAAACTGCAAGTCGAACGAGTAATTCTGCACATAACCGGTTGGGTGTGAACGTTGGAACGCGAGTACGTCTGAACCGGTCTGGGTTAGCAGGCCCAACGAACTGCCCACCGCCTTGTTCACTCCGCTGGGATACGGATTCGCCAACAGATCCTGCGGCGTGATGCCGTCGCCGCCGCGCGTATTCACCCAATTGGTTGTAACGGTGTAGCCGTCGGTGCCCGCCGCCGGGCCGCCCTGCGTAGCGGTGCCGAAGCCCATCAGGTAGAAGATTCCGTAGCCCGCCCGCGCCACAATGCGCGGTGAGATTTTGTAAGCGATCCCGATCCGCGGGCCAAGGTCCACGTTGTCGGGCGCGGTCTGGAAACGGTTGTTGGCATCGGTGAACACCAGTCCGCCCTTCAGGTTCAAGCCTGAGCGCGCGCTAAGCGGGTTCTGCGCGTCGAAATCAAAGTAGTTGTAGCGATTGAAGCGTTCGGTCGACGCACGCTGCATCTCCCAGCGCAAGCCGGCGTTCACCGTCAACTTCGAATTCACGCGCCAGATGTCCTGTATATAGACGCCGTAGTAGCGCCGCGAGGTCGCCGGAACCACAGAGTTCTTGATGGAGTTATTCACGGTAGTCACGCCGCCGGAAAGCCCCGACGGGATGCCGGTACCGAGCAGCAAGGAGGCAACCGCGTTGCCGGAGTTGGCCGAACTGACTTGGGCCGTCGGACCGGACGTCATGCCGCGGTCGAAAGCGAAGTCAGTGGAGCGAATGTCGACAGAGTTGAGCCGAACGATCTCACCCGTGAAGCCGAATTTCAGCGAGTGCTTGCCAAACTCGCGCGTGGCGTTGATCTGCAGGTTGTCGGTCTGGCGCGGGAAGTTCAACACCCGTCCATTGGAGAGACCCGCGTACCCAAACAGGCTGAATTGCGGGAAATGCGGAGAATCCCACAGGGAAACCAGTCCCTGCGAAAAACCGAGTGCCGTCCCCAGCACGCCATCGCGCAACGGTAGCGGCAACTGCTCTTCCCGCCAGCGGCCGGAGCCTAAGGTAAGGTTCAGAACCCATTTCGGACTTGGCGTAAACGTATTTCCCAATGTCGCGTGGAAACGCGGATTATCGCCTTCGCTGCCGCCGTCGGCGCCGGTACCGAAGAAGCGGGGCGTCTTTCGGGTTTGCCAGGCCTTGGTAACGCGGCCATACATGGTGTGCTTTTCCGAACGCGCCCAATCGATTCGCAGATCCATGCGTTTGTTGTTCGTAATGGATGTGCCCGCTCCGAAAAAGTTGTTGGCTTGGGTGATCAAGTTGGTGGCTGTCGTATTGGCCCGAGGATAGTATTCGATCGCCTTCGCGCCCACTGCGTCAAAGCGCGGGCGCGGCACGATGTTCCCAGGGAAGGCATCGCGAATCGATCCCGTGCCACTGGGATTCAAACGCGTGGTAGAAGGATCGAAAATCGTGGAGACAGCCCCATTAGCGTCCCGCGTCTCGCTGAAGTTGCCAGCCCGCTGCAAATCGGTCGGGACGGTGGTCAGCGTGGTGGCGGGTGAGCCTTCCTTCAAGTGTTCATAGCTGGTCAGGAAGAAAAGTTTCTTGGCCTTCCAGAGTGGACCGGAAAAGTTGCCGCCAAATTGATGACGCTTGAACTCAACGCGCGGCCGGCCGGTGCGGTTGTTCACCCAGGCATTGGCGTCCAGGTTGTCGTTACGCAGAAACTCAAAGGCCGAACCGTGAAACTGGGAGGACCCGCCCTTGGTCACAACGCTCACCACGCCGCCGCCGGACTTTCCGAACTCGGCATCATAGGAGTTGCGCGAGACCACCACTTCCTGCACCGATTCCACCGACGGCGCAGCCAGCAGCGCGCCCCAATCGCCAGAGGTCGCCGGAACGCCATCGATCAACACCAGTCCGCTCATGTCCCGGCCGCCGTTGAAGGCGAAGCGCGCCTGGTTCTGGTCGGCGGAATTGTTGGAATTTGCCACGCTCATCGACGTGACGCCGGCCATTGCGTGAACGGCAATAAACGGGTTGCGGGCCGAGGCCGGCAGGTTCAGAATCTGATCGCGATCCAGCGTGTAAGACTGATTCGCCGACTGCGTATTCAACTGCGCCACAGTGCCCGTAACCGAAATGGATTCCGAAACATTGCCGATCTGCAGCGCGATGTTAATCTCAGCCGCCTGATTTGCAGTGAGCGTGATGCCGGTGTTCGTCGTGATCTTGAAGCCGGCCGCTTCCACGGTAATTTCATAAGCACCCGGCAGCAGTTGCGAAAACACGTAACGGCCTTCGGTGGATGTCGTCGCTTGCCGGGACTCTTGGGTGGAGCGGTTGAGCAGCCTAACACTGGCGGAAGGCACCGCGGCTTGTCCGGGGTCGGTAACCAGACCTGTCAAGTTCGCGGTGAATGCTTGCGGGAAGGCGACAGGCACCAGGACCGTCGCGAACAACATTCTTCGGAGAATAGAGTTCATCATGCAGTAACCTCGAGGCGGAACGGTTTGATCACAATATCGCAAAATTACCTCGCTTGCAAATAGCAGTCACAAGACATGAAAATAGCGTAATTGATTAGCGGCCTACTAAGGCGTTTCAGCCGAGGTGGTCTTGGAAGCAGCGAACAGCAACCGGAAGGCAGTAGTAACAGAAGTGGCGCTGTTCTTGAGAGCGGTTTGGGCGACGCTGGTGAAGGCAGCAAAGGCATCGGCGCCGTCCGGATTCTTGGAGCACTATTCGTCGGCTCAACGAAAGGAGCGGACAAAAAGCGCCTTAACCGAGTTGCAATCAACTGTGATCGCGGAGCCGTCTCCGGTATAAGTTATGTTTGCAGAAGTTCCTGTAGCCGGCGCTTGAGATCCGGGCCATAGAGCGGGTCGGCCAGCGCGAATTCCACGAAAGTCTCGAAATAACTGGGAAAATTGCCGATGTCGTAGCGCTTGTCCTGCTTGGGCAACTTCAGCGCGAGGACGCGCTTGCCTTCTTCGCAAAGGAGTTGAATGGCGTCGGTGAGTTGAATTTCGCCGCGCTTGTCGGGCTTCACGCGGCGGATCATGTCGAAAATGATGGGGGAAAACGCGTAGCGGCCAGCGACGGCCCAGCGGCTGGGGGCACTGGCAGGGTTGGGCTTTTCGACGAGATTCTTGATGCGGACCCAGTCGCCCTCCCCCTCGCCGGGGTCGACAATGCCGTAGTGCTTCGTCTCTTCAACGGGCACTTCTTCAACCGCGATCACGCAACTGGCGCGGAGGGTGGTGAAGATCTCGCCCATGCGTATGACGCACATGGAGGATCCGTGCATGCCGAGGATGGAATCGCCGAGGGCGACCACGAAGGGATTCTCGCCGGCGAAGACTTCGCCGCAGAGAATGGCGTCCCCCAGGCCGCGCTGCACTCGTTGGCGAGTATAGAAAATATGCGCGGCCATATCCTCAAATTTAAGCTCGCCGAGCAGGTCGTCCTTCTTGCCTTCGGTGAGGAGCCGCATGAGTTCCGGATCGGAGTCGAAGTGATTTTCAATCGACGTTTTGCTGCGGCCGGTGACGAAGAGCATGTTCTCAATCCGGTTCTTGACCAGTTCTTCGGCCACATATTGCACGATGGGCTTTCGGGCGACCGGAAGCATCTCTTTGGGCTGGGATTTGGTGGCTGGCAAGAGCCGGGTCCCGAGCCCGGCAACGGGGACGATTGCGCTGCGTATCACTCTATCAGGATACAGTGGAAACGTGGAATGGGTCGCCGCGCCAGAGGCCGCCGGTCAACGGCTCGATCGTCATCTGCAGACGAGCCTGCCGGAGTACTCGCGCTCGCGGCTGCAGGACTGGGTGCGCGATGGGAACGTGAAGGTGAATGCCAGGCCGGCGAAATCGTCAATGCTGCTGAAGGGCGGAGAGCGGATTGAGGTGATGCCTGCGGACTTGCCGCCGCTGCGCGCGGAGGCGGAGGATTTGCCTATTGACGTTTTGTATGAGGATGACGCGGTGATCGGCATTAATAAGCGGTCCGGCATGGTGGTTCATGCGGGTGCGGGGAACCATTCGGGCACGCTGGTAAACGCACTGCTACATCGATTTGAGGCGCTGTCGGGGGCGGGCGGCGATCTGCGTCCGGGCATTGTACACAGGTTGGACAAGGAGACGAGCGGGGTGCTGGTGGTGGCGCGGACGGACGCGGCGCACCGGCATTTGGCGGAGCAGTTTCAGTCGCGGACGGTGGAGAAGATTTATTTGGCGCTGGTGCATGGCGTTGTCGGCGCGGACACGGGAACCGTCGACAAACCCATCACGCGCGATCCGATGCGGCGCACGCGGATGACGTGCAAGCTGGAGACCGGACGTCATGCGTTGACATTTTGGACTGTCTTGCGGCGGTTCGCGAAGCACACGTTGCTGGAGGTGAAAATCGGCACAGGGCGCACGCATCAGATCCGCGTGCATTTGTCGTCGCTGGGCCATCCCATTGTGGGCGACCCGTTGTATGGCGCGCCAGTTTCGAAGATTCTTGCGGGGAGGTTTTTTCTGCACGCAGCCCGGCTGGCGTTTCAGAGTCCGGCCTCTGGCGAGCTTGTCACGCTGGAAGCGCCGCTCCCGCCGGAACTGGTTGCTATCATCAAGGCAGAGCAGTTATGAAAAGGTCCGAGTTTCTCGCCGCGCTGGCTGGCTTGTCCTCATCCGCTCAACAGCCGCCTGTTACCCCCGAAGAGGATCGCAACCGCATCGTTCTCGACGTGGCGCGCGTCAACATGCTATACACGGTCTCCGATAAGAAGGGCCGCTTCGTAACCGATTTGACGCGGGACGATTTCCAGATTGTTGAGTCGAAGCGAGATCAGAAAATTCTTGAGTTCACAGCGGAGTCCGATCTGCCGTTGCGGCTGGGAATTCTGATCGATTCCTCCAACAGCATTCGGGACCGGTTTCGCTTCCAGCAGGAGGCGGCGATTGAGTTTGTTAATCAGGTGGTACGGCCGCGCCATGATAAGGCCGTCATCGTCAGTTACGACACGGCGGCTGAATTGGTGGCCGACTTGACCGGCGACACCGACGTGTTGAGTAAAGCCATTAGAGGGCTGCGCCCCGGCGGCGGCACGGCGCTATTTGACGCGATGTTCTATGCGTGCCGCGACAAGCTTATGCAGGATCAGCCGCGTCATAAATTCCGGCGCGCGATGATTGTGCTGGGCGATGGGGACGACAACGCCAGCCGCTACACACGCGATCAGGCGTTGGAGATGGCGCAGAAGGCAGACGTGGTTATTTACGCCATTTCGACCAACAACACCAAAATCGACCGGGACGGCGATAAGTTGCTGCGTTACTTCGCCGAGGAAACCGGCGGCGTTGCCTTCTTCCCGTTTAAGGTGCAGGACTTGTCCCAGTCGTTTGAGAATATTTCGAATGAACTGCGGCATCAATATAATGTGCTGTACCGGCCGGATCCTATGAAGACCGATGGGCTGTATCACAAGGTGGATATTAAAGTGAAGGGGAGGAAGGAGCTGGTGGTGCGGGCTCGTAAGGGCTATTACGCTCCGAAGGGTTCGTGACTTTCAAATCTTCAAAAACCGCTTGACTTCGCTTTTTGTTCGCCTTATACTAGCGAAGAGATGGCGAAACAAATGGTTGGGACGACGAACGACACTACGGGCGAAATGCTCAATGGGATGGCCCCGTTAATGGGGTCGGACGACAAGGAAAAGCTTCGTGCGCTCCAGGCCACTCTGGGCGCCATCGAGAAGCAGTTCGGTAAAGGATCGGTGCTCCGATTGGGCTCCCGCGAGGCGGTCGCGCCAATCGCCTCGATCTCTACGGGCTCCATCTCGGTGGATTACGCCCTAGGCGTCGGCGGTGTGCCGCGGGGCCGGATCATTGAGATTTACGGGCCGGAATCGTCCGGCAAGACTACCTTGGCCTTGCAAATTGTGGCGCAGGCCCAAAAGGCGGGCGGGATTGCGGCGTATGTTGACGTGGAACACGCGCTCGATCCGGGATACGCGAAGAAACTGGGCGTCGATATCGACAACATGCTGGTTTCGCAGCCCGACTATGCCGAGCAGGCGCTGGAGATTGCCAATACGCTGATTGCGTCGAATTCAATTGATGTACTGGTGGTTGACTCCGTGGCGGCACTAGTGCCCAAGGCTGAGCTTGATGGCGAGATGGGCGATGCTTTCGTTGGTATTCAGGCGCGTCTAATGTCACAGGCGATGCGAAAGCTGACCGGCGTCGTTGCCAAGAGCAACACCTGTTTGATCTTCATTAACCAGATCCGCGAGAAGATCGGCGTGATGTTCGGCAGCCCGGAAACCACATCCGGCGGACGCGCGTTGAAGTTCTATTCGAGCGTCCGGATCGATATCCGGCGCATTGGCGCAATCAAAGAGGGCGATGCCGTTACGGGCAACCGGACCAAAATCAAGGTTTCGAAGAATAAGGTGGCGGCGCCATTCCGGGAAGCGGAATTTGACATTCTGTATGGCGAGGGAATTTCCAAGGAAGGCGATCTCGTGGATCTGGGCGTCGCTCATAACCTGGTGGAGAAGTCTGGATCCTGGTACAGCTTCCAGGGCGAGCGCATCGGGCAGGGCCGCGAAAACGCCCGCCAGTTTTTGAAAGACAATCCGGATATGGCGGCGACTGTCGACACCAATCTTCGCGTCAAACTGGGCTTGCCCGCCGGGCCGATAGACGATGAGACGAAGCCAAAGTCGAAGGCCGCTGTTTCTTAGGGTTTCTTTTTGGCCAGGTCTTCGGTAACGTAGCGCAGCAGGCTTTCGATCAATGCTCCACGGGGATACTTCGTTTTGTCCATTCCGGATTTGATGGTCGCGTCAGTGGATTTGTCGAACGGCAGGGCAACGGCAAAGTGGTCGCCTTTGGCTACGCCAAGATAGGTACTCCCGGGGATGATAGCGTCCTGACGTGTCAATTGGCCGTCTTGCATCGGATCGTAGGTCAGGAGAAGCAGCCAGGTTTGGAGCAGCGCTTTTGAAGTGTTGTTCTTGTCCGAGGCAGCAATGATGGAGTAGGTTGGCACGAACGGATTGGGGTAGTTGGCCAGGAATTGGCCCCGAACCATTTTGCTGAGACTCTTGAACCCAACGGCCATATCGCCTTTGCAGGTTGGCTTCAGCTTGTACTGGTTCATGTACTTGTCCACCATCCCGGGAATGGCGTCGGCGATGTTCGAACCGCCGGACGCTCCGGCGACACTGATAAAAGCTGCGGTGATTGGCCGCAATTCCGGATAACGCGCCAGAGCTTCCTGCAGATCCGGCGTGCCCTTGCTGTAACCGACCAGGATCCACTTTCGCGCGTCGCCTTTTGACTTCTCCGTCAGGTGATCGGCGATAATTTTGGCGTTGGTGTCCGAACCGTCATTTGGCACCTGCAGATATTCCACGTCTATGCCATACTTTTCGCGCAGCACGGGCAGCCCCTCGTTAAAGGCCGGGCTATCGGCGAAACAGGAGCTCATGAAACCGGGGACAATCAGCACCCGGTACTCCTTCGACAGCGGGGGCAGGGGCGCGTTCGTGGACCCGCCGCCGTCCACATAATTTTCACAAGCGTCCCACTTATCGCCGTCCGGATTGTTCTTAGCCAACACCGTGCAGAACGTGTCGGAGAACGATTTGGAACTGTCGGTCTCGTCGGGTTTCAGATAGATCATCAATGTGCGGCCGTCGGAGCGATACGCTTGGCCATGCGCCGTTTTGGCCTCCTTCACCGGTTTTGCGACGGTCATATAGTCCAGTTGCAGCACTTCGCCGGTTTCCTCCAATGATTTTCCAATATAGTCTCGTTCCTTGTCGGTGTCGGCATCAATCTTGTGTGTGATCTTCCCGTTCCGCTGATCCCGGTCAAACCCGATGTCATGGGTTCCGGCCCCCACCCAGACCGTCCGTCCGCCAGCCGGAAAAGGCGCCTTCCAGATCCGGAAATGGTGGCGCGCCGCAACAACTCGCAGCGGATCCGCCTGCGCCCAGCCGTAGTCCTGAGCTCTGCCGAACATGGTCAACTCGCTCATCGGCAGCGTCACATACGCCTGTTTCGACATGCTGACCAGAATTCCGCGAAAAATCGTGTCTTTCACGGAGCGGTCAACCTTCATCCAACCGGCGCGCTCCAGTGCTGTGACGACGTGCAATTCGCTGCCAACGATGAAAAAGTTCGTCCGGTCCCCCGGCACGCCCTCGTTATCCAGCACTCGTGTAGCCACGCTGTCCAACTGGCTCTGCGAAATCTTCGTCAACCCTTTCATCATTTGCGACGAGTTCCGAACCACGGTCGCGCCCTTCGTCCGAGTCAGGCGAACTTTGTAGAAACCGGTCGCGCGATCCGCGGTGCCCAAGTTGACGCCCAGGAATAGCCGGCCTGTCACACCGATTTGCCGTTCCGTCCTATCCCCAATCAGAAACGGCCGCGCGGCGGCATTGTCCCCGAAGCGCCCGATCAACGCGCCGCGTTTGGCGTCGTTGAGCGGAAACGTCTTGATGATGTCAGCCCAACCGCGAACAAGCCCAGATGGTCCTGTCTCTCTACCCATGTAAGAGACCGTGCCGGCCGCCTCCACGGCGATCATTTCGCCCGGCGCCACTTCGATACCGGTGTCAGTCCACATTTTGTCCGCGGAAATCTCCAGTTCAACGGGCTTTTCGGCGGTCTGTCCCGACACGGCCAACGCCATCGCGGCGAACACAATCAGTGGTTTCACTGCTTCTCTCCTGCTTCCTGAATCAACGCTTCCACTCGCGCCCACATCACTGGATCGGCCTCCATGCGCGCGTGCGCGCCGCCAAAAAGCCGACGCGGCCAGGATTCCGGCCACGCGTGGATCTTCCAAAACGGGTACTCGTATTCAAAGTTACCCAATATCCTGGTTCGCGTGGGATCGGCCGCTTTGATTTGGTCTTCGCCGCGAACGGTTAACCAATGCTTCTGATAGAAATTTGCGGCGGCCTTAACATTGTCGGGAATCAAGCCATCGCGGGCTCCAAAGCTGTCCACTTGCACGGTCAGAAGAACCGGAACCTGCTTCCCACGCAAGAATTTCGCCAACTTCACGGTCGCGCCGCCGCCCATGGACTGGCCGTAAATTACGACCTTTGCGGACGCCGCCTCGCCGCGATCGATTCGCCTATTCCCATTCCGGTCCAACGCCTGGACCATCGCTTTCTTTGCTGTGCGCAAGTTGCGATGCGAGAAGGACTCGGCTTGCCAACCCCGTTCCCGGAGCCGCAGCGTCAGTCTTCGCACTGATCGATGCGGGTCGTCCCACTTCTCCAACGCCCCCAGAAATCCGATAGCGACTCGCGCGCCTTCCGGCGCCGGGCGCGCTACGGCCACCTCTCCCAGGGACTGCCCCCCTGCGCAAAACGATATTAGCAGGAATCCGAATATGAATCGCGTCACGATCATCGTCACCGTGTAATTAGAGTAGATTCCGAGTGCGCGCGTTTCAACTCCTATTTGCGGCAATCTTGCCGAGCCCGGAGGCAATGGTCGATCAACTCCGTCAGCGAGGCGCGGATGGCATCCAAGTTCATCGTGCGCAGTTGGACGCCGACGCGCCGCTGGAAGCGGTCATCCAATACCAATTACCCGATAGCGGGGTCCATGCCATCGTCCTGGATTCGCACGGGAGCGAATGGCGGGAGGCAGGCAAGTTCAATTCCTGGTGGAACTATATTAAGACGGATTCCGAGCGCTTCCTGGAATTCCGCGAGACAGCGGAGAAGGGCGTGAAAGACCTGATCGTCCGCACCCGTGGTGGCGATACGGAAGAGGCGCGCACGACATTGGAAATCTAGCGTTTGCGGGACGGCGCGATGGTGAACGTTCTGACGGTAACCGAGAGTTTGAGCGCCATGGAGCACCCGAGCGGCGATGTATTTACGACCACGGCTCGGTTTACGTACGCTATTGGCCGCGTCACAGTGAGGGCAACGAGGAATCCGGGGAATCGCCAAACCTGCAAGTCGTCCGCTTGGAACGCCGCGCGATTCCGGTTCGACGAAGAGTCCAAACCCTCGACTTGCGGTTAACGCGGTACGCTGTATCCTTCCACGCTTGTGCCGCAGAGGCCAGCGCCGGAGTCGTATTCTCCGGTCGCAGAGCGCGGAAAGCACACCGTATCGTCGTCAAACTGAAAAGAAACCCGCCTACACTATAAGACATTAGTACCATGCGTTCACTCTACATTTCTCTCTGCGCCCTCTTCGTCCTGGCGGTCGCACCGGCTACCGGCCAAGTCCGGATCAGTCAAATCTATGGGGCCGGCGGCAATACCGGCGCTCTTCGGAACTCGGATTATGTGGAGCTTTTCAACGCTGGCGCGACGCCGGCTTCCATTGCGGGCTTCAGCATCCAGTACGCCTCTTCAACGGGCAGCAACTGGAGCAGAGCCAACATTTCTTCCGGCAATATCCCGGCGGGCGGCTATTTCCTTTTGCGGGTCACCGCGGCGGGCGCCAACGGAGCGGCGATTACTGAGGATCTTAACGTTAGCGGCACCATCTCCATGGCCGCCGGCGCCGGCAAAGTAGCACTCATCGGCGATCAGACCCTCATCACCGCCGGTACCGTCTGCCCGAGTGGAGCGACGCTCCTGGATTTTGTGCCATACGGCACGGCCGGCGCCGGTAGCTGTCCTAACCAGACCGCCACAATCAGCACCGTGCTGGCGGCGTTTCGCGCCGCGGGCGGATGTACGGACACCGACAACTCGACCAGTGACTTCACTACCGCCACCCCGGCGCCCCGTAACTCATCCTCGGCCGTGAACCCCTGCGCCGGAGGCGGCGGGACCGTCCTTTCCATCAACGACGTTACCCAAACCGAAACCAACACCGGCTCCACTAGCTTCGTCTTCACGGTCTCCCTCTCCGCTCCCGCTCCCGTTGGCGGCGTCACCTTCGACATTGCCACTGCCGACAACACCGCCACCACCGCCGGTCTCGACTACGTCGCCCAATCTCTTACCGGCCAAACCATTCCCGCCACCCAAACCACCTACACATTCACCGTCGTGGTTAATGGCGACACCAACGTCGAACCCACCGAGTCGTTCTTCGTCAATATCACCAACGTCGCCGGAACCGGCGTTACCGTCGGCGACTCCCAGGGCCTTGGCACCATCACCACCGACGACGTCTCCCTCATTTCCATCAATAATATCCAGGGTTCCGGGACGGCCTCGCCCCTCTCTGGAACCGTCGTCACCACCACTGGCATCGTCACCGCCCTCCGCTCCAACGGCTTTTTTCTTCAAACTCCGGACGCCGGCATTGACGCCAATCCCGCCACTTCCGAAGGCATCCTGGTCTTCACGTCCTCCGCTCCTCCCGCCGCCGCCGCCATCGGCAACAGCGTCCAGGTCACCGGTACGGTCTTCGAATTTACGAGCACCGGCAACCCCGCCATCTTCACCATCACCGAACTCACCGCGCCAACCGTAGTCCAGCTTTCCACGGGTAACGCCCTTCCGACACCGATCATCCTGACGAACGCCAATCTAACCCCCACCGGCGGCATCACCCAACTCGAACAGTTTGAAGGGATGCTTGTCTCCATCCCCACGCTTAACGTCGTTGCCCCGACCAACGGCAATGTCAATGAGCCCAACGCCACTTCCACCACGGATGGCGTCTACTACGGCGTCATTCCCGGCAACGCGACGCCTTTTCGCGAAGCCGGTATCGAGATTTTCCTCCCTGTCCCAGTCTGCGCCGCGGGAGCCGGTTGCGCCATCCCCATCTTCGATACCAACCCCGAACGTATCCGCGTCGATTCCAACGCCATTTCCGGCCAAACCGCCATCGACATCGCCACCGGCGCCGTCCTCACCAATGTCCTCGGCGTCGTCGATCACAATGGCAGCGCGTATACGCTTTACACCACCATTGCGCCCACCATTGGCGGCGCTCAAATAACCGCGGCGCGGGTTCCCGCCGCCCCCGCCGGCGCCCTTTCTGTAGTCGCTATGAATGTCGAACGCCTCTTCGACACCGTTAACGACCCCAACACCTCGGACCCTGTGCTCACCGCGGGCGCCTACACCAGCCGCCTCGGTAAGATCTCTCTTGCCATCCGCAACAATCTCCGCGCGCCTGACGTCATCGCACTGGAAGAGGTGGAAAATCTCACCACCGCCCAGGATCTCGCCACGCGCATTAATAATGACGCGGCCGCCGCCAGTCAGCCCAACCCCGGCTACGTCGCTTTCCTCGTTGAAGGTAACGACATCGGCGGTATCGATGTTGCTTTCCTCGTCCGCGCCACGCAGGTCTCCGTCGTCTCCGTTACTCAACTGGAAGCAGCCACCACCTATATCAGCCCTTGCACCAACACGGCCGAAATCCTGAACGACCGTCCTCCGCTCCGCCTCCGCGGCACCGCCACTAAAGGGGGCCAATTCCTCGATTTCACCGTCTTCGTGAATCACTTGCGCTCGCTGATCGGCATCGGCGCCACGACGCCTTGCGCGCTCTCCACCGATGGCAACCGTGTCCGCGCCAAACGCGCGGCCCAGGCGAATAACCTCGCTCAACTTATTCAGGACGAACTCACCGCCAACTCCGCCGCCCGCATTCTAACCGTCGGCGACTTCAATGCTTTCGAAGTCAACGATGGCTACGTTGACACCATCAATACCCTCCTCGGCACGCCGCCGCCATCCACGCAAGTCGCAAACGCCACCAGCGATCCGCCCTATGCCAACATGACCAACCTGCTCAGTCTCCTCCAGGGCACGCAGCGTTATTCCTTCGTCTTCGATGGCAACCACCAGACTCTCGATCATGCGCTCATCAACCCCGCCGCCGTTCAACAACTCGTCGGCGGCGGTTACGCCCGCTTAAACGCCGACTTCCCGGAAATCTTCCGCGGCGATTTCAACCGCCCCGAGCGCTACTCCGATCATGACCCCGTCTTTGCCTACTTAACCACGGCATCCAACATCACCGCCCAAACGGTCGTCCGCCGCTCCGGCATCGTCTACAACCGCACGGCTCTCACCGCCACCAGCCGGGTCACCATTCGCAACAACACCGCCACCACCATTGCCTGTCCATTAAACCTCGTTATCACCGGCCTTCCCGATGGCGTGACCCTTACCAACGCCAACGCCGCCACCGGCGCCGGGGCCATCTACAATCTCACCGCTCCCCTCGCTGCCGGCCAGTCGGTCATCGTGAATTTGAACTTCTCCCTGAACGCCATCGACGCCATCAATTACACGGCCGCCGTGTTTTCAGGGACACTGTAGTCTTCGGAGGATTCCCAACCATGAAAACAAAACTAATAACTTTCCTGCTCTTCGGCGTTTCATTACCGGCCGCACAGTTCCTGGTCACCTTTAACACCGCCGCTTTAAACACCCAGGCGGGCATGATCGACATCCAGTTCAACCCAGGCGCTTTCCCCGCGGTCTACGAAGCCGGTACCGCCACCATCACCGCATTCGACCTGGGCGCCGGCTCCCTTGGCTCCATCTCTTCCGGTCCCGATGGCGGCGCGTCCGGCACGCTCCCCGGCCCCTTGGTGATCGTGAATTCGGACTTCTTCAACGGCATCGTCTACAACGCCACCTTCGGAAACTTCGCCTCCTTCCTGGTCGATTTCAGCGGTAACGCTTACAGCGCCCCGGGGCAAACTATCCTCACCACGCTCTCCATCTCACTCATTGGGACCACCACAATCAGCGCCGTCGCCGACCTGCTCGGCGACAACCTGCTCGATGTTTCCTTCAGCTCGCCCGGCGTGAATTTTACCGAAATCCCCGAACCTGCTACGTTCGGCCTGATGACTCTTGGCCTCGCGGGCGGCGCATTCCTAAGGCGCCGCTCCTCGTAGCGGCCCACCTACACCTTCACCGGCACCACGTACGGCTTGCGGTAATCGCGGGTCAGAAGCTTGTTCGCCGTCGCGTCGTCAAACGTGCGCTTCGCCGCATCCCAATTCAACCGTTTGCCCGCACGATACGAAATGTTCGCAAAATGGCAAAAGTCCGCGGCCGCCGCGCCGATCTCGATCTCCGCATTCAGGGTCTTGTAATCGCGCGACTTAACCGCTGCCAGGAAATTTTCCATGTGCCGCACGGTGCCATCAGTGCCGCGCGTCGCCTTCACTTCCTTGGCGACCTTATTCTCCTCGCCCGTGTATACGCGGTATCCGCCGCCGTCGAGTTCCATCCATCCATCCACGCCATAAAACAGGTTCCCCACGGCGTTCGTCGCCCGGGGCCCGGAGCCCAGGGTGCCTTCGCCGCCGGTCAACACACCGCGAACTTCGAAAACAATCTCGCGGTCGCCGTAGTCGAACGACGCCAACTGCGTATTCGGCGTTTCCTGCATGTCGTCATAGGCGTATTTACCGCCGGTCGAAACCACGCTCTTCAGCCCCGAATGGTCGTTGGCGACACCCATGCCCCAGCGCGCGATGTCCATTTGATGGACGCCCTGGTTGCCCAAATCGCCGTTACCGGTGTCCCAAAACCAGTGCCAGTTGTAGGCAAAGCGCAGTTCGTTGAATGGCCGCATCGGCGCCGGTCCCAGAAACATCTCCCAATCCAAGCCCGGCGGCACTTTCCCGTCCGGTTTCGTGCCAATCGACTTCCGCCGCTTAAAACATAGCCCCTTGGCCATGTAGACCTTGCCAATTACGCCTTCCTTTAGAGCCTGCATCGCCTCAATGACATGCGGCGTCGACCGGCTTTGCGATCCGATCTGGCACATCCGCGTGTACTTCCGGGCCGTCGCGATCATCTGCTTGCTTTCAAAGGGGTTATAGCTGGCCGGCTTCTCGCAATACGTGTCTTTACCGGCCTGCATCGCCCAAATGGCGCCGAGAGCGTGCCAATGGTTCGGCGTGGCCATTGATACGGCGTCGATATCCTTGGAATCGAATAGCTTTCGCATGTCAGCGAACTCGACGGCTTTGTCCTGCCCGGCCTTCGTCACGCGGGCGTTGGCCCGTTCGCGGGCGGCTTGGTTGACGTCGCAGAGCGCCGCCACTTGAGCCCCCGGTATCGACAGGTACCCGCCCAGGTGCGCGTTCCCGCGCCCGCCGAGGCCGATCACGCCCATCCGCACCCGGTCGTTCGCGCCCAAAATGCGCCGGGAACCAATCGAAAGCGCCGCGGCGCCGGTGATAAGAAGTTTTCTTCGATCCACTACGTTCTCCTAAGGACACCAAAAGTATAATTGAGTCTTCCTCCCCCCGGAAACTTTCCACCGGAATTGTGATGTCTGACGTACCTTTCGTTCACCTGCACTGCCACACCGACTACTCACTCCTCGACGGCGCTTGCGAAATCAAGCAGCTCATGGACATCGCCGAAACGGAGCGAATGCCCGCCATTGCCATGACCGATCACGGCAACTTGTTCGGCGGCGTCGAATTCTACAACGCCGCCAAAGCCAAGGGCGTCCATCCGGTCCTGGGCTGTGAGCTTTACGTCGTCGACGACCACAAAGCGCGCGAAGGCCGCTACAATCATCTGGTCCTGCTGGCGCAGGATCAGGACGGCTATCGAAACCTTATCAATCTGGTCTCGACGGGCTATCTTGATGGTTTTTACTATAAGCCGCGCGTCGACAAACAGCTTCTCCAGCAGCACTCCAAGGGCATCGTCTGCCTTTCGGCCTGTCTGCGCGGCGATGTTAACGAAGCGCTGCTGGAAGACAAGTACGAACACGCCCGCCAACTCGCGGGGACCTACCGGGAGATCTTCGGCGCGAAGAACTTCTTCCTGGAAATTCAGGACCATGACCTGGACCAGGACCACAAGCTGATTCCTGAAGTCGCGCGGCTGGCCAAGGAGATGGAAATCCCGCTGGTCGCGACTAACGACGCGCACTATCTTCGCCAAGCCGATGCCCGCGCGCATGACATTTTCATGTGCATCTCCACCGGCAAGACCTACAGCGATCCCAACCGCATGAAGTGGGATAAGCCGGCGTTCTACATCAAGAACAAGCAGGAAATGGAGCAGCTTTTCTCCAACTATCCGCAATCGCTAGTTACGCCGTTTGAGATCGCCATGAGCTGCGAGGTGAAACTCGAAAAGGTGAAGGAGCCGTTCCCGAAATTTGACGTGCCGCCCGCACATTCCATCGATAGCTTCTTCGAATACGCCGTTCGCGAAGGCTTTGAAAAACGCCGTCCGCGACTGGAATATATGGCCGCCCATGGGCAGCTTCGGCATGCCATGCCGGAGTACGAAGAACGCCTGAGCGGCGAGATCAAGATGATCCAGCAGATGAAGTTCTCCGGCTACTTCCTGATCGTTTGGGACTTCATCCGCTATGCCCGCGAACAGAACATTCCCGTGGGCCCCGGCCGCGGATCCGCGGCTGGCTCACTGGTCTCCTTCGCGATGATGATCACCGATATTGACCCATTGCAATACGGCCTGCTATTTGAACGCTTCCTGAATCCGGAGCGTATCAGCATGCCCGATATCGATACCGACTTCGAGCCTCGCGGGCGTGGCAAAGTCATCCAATACGTTACCGAGAAGTACGGGCGCGAGCAGGTGGCGCAGATTATTACCTTCGGCACGCTGGGCGCCAAGGCGGCCATCAAAGATGTCGGCCGCGTGTTGGAAATGAAGTTGAACGAGGTCGATAAGCTCACCAAGCTCGTTCCGCCCACGCTGAATATCAAGCTGAAAGAAGCCATCGAACAGGAGCCGAGTTTCGGTGACTTGGCGAAGGCCGATTCGAAAGTCGAAGACATTCTGGAAATCGCCCAGCGCCTGGAGGGCATGGCGCGCAACGCCAGCGTTCACGCCGCCGGCGTGGTGATATCGCCGGAACCGCTCAAGAACCTTGTCCCGCTCTACAAGACGAACAAGGACGAAATTGTGACCCAGTACGACATGAGCGGACTGGAAAAACTGGGCCTATTGAAGATGGACTTTCTGGGCCTGACGACGCTGTCGATTGTGGATGACGCGCTAAAGCTCATTGAGGCCATTCACGGCAAGCGGATTGTGATGGAGGAGATCCCTCTCGATGACGAATTCACCTACGTCGAGATCTTCCACAAAGGCAACACCTCCGGCGTCTTCCAGTTTGAATCCGGCGGCATGCAGGACATCCTGCGGCGCTACCGGCCGGAGCGTATTGAAGACCTCTGCGCGCTGAACGCGCTCTACCGTCCGGGCCCGATTCAGGGCGGCATGGTGGACGACTTCATTGCCCGCAAGCATGGCAAGAAGGAAGTCGTCTATGACCTGCCGCAACTGGAGCCGCTGCTTTCGGAGACGTATGGCGTCATCGTCTATCAGGAACAGGTGATGCAGATTTCAAACGTTCTCGCCGGCTATTCGCTGGGCGAGGCCGACATCCTGCGGCGCGCCATGGGCAAGAAAAGCGCGTCCGAAATGGAGCAGCAGAAAGTACGGTTCCTGGAGGGCGCGGCCAAGAACAATTTGAACCTGAAGAAGGCCGACAAGATCTTCGATCTGATGGCGCAATTTGCCGGCTACGGGTTCAACAAGTCGCACTCGGCGGCCTACGCTTACCTGGCTTACGTCACGGCATACCTGAAGGCCCACTACTCCATTGAGTTCATGTCGGCGCTGCTGACCTCGGAAACGGGCAACACGGATAAGGTCGTCAAGTACATCAACGAATGCCGCGACCGGGGCGTAAGAGTTTTGCCGCCCGATGTGAATAAGAGCCTGCTGTCCTTCTCTCCCGATGGCGACGCGATCCGCTTTGGTTTGGGCGCGATTAAGAATCTGGGCCAGAATGCGGTGGAGTCAATCATCGCCGCGCGCAAGGAACACGGACCTTTCAAGAACTTTTTCGATTTCGGCGAACAAGTGGATACGACGATGGTGAATCGGCGGGCGATTGAATCGCTGATCAAGGCCGGGGCGATGGACGGCTTGGACGGGACGCGGTCGCAGTTGTTCGCCGCCATTGACCGCGCGATGGAGCATGGGCAGAAGGCGCGCCGGGATAAGCAGTCCGGCCAGGGCGGGCTGTTCGGCGACATGTTCGGCGGCGATGAGTCAACGCACGAAGACCTTCCGAAGGTGCCCGATTGGAAGCGCATGCAGGCGCTGCAGGGGGAGAAAGAGACGATCGGGTTCTACGTCACGGGCCATCCGCTCGATGATTTTGAGGACCGCATCGCCGACCTTCGTACGCACGAAACGGACCAACTGGGCGACGTGCCGAGGAACGTTGAAGTGAAGCTCTGCGGCATTCTGACGGGCATTCAGAAGAAGCGTTCGAAGGAAGGCAAGTCGTACGTCACGCTGGGTGTGGAAGACCACAAGGGCGTGTTGGAAGCGATGATCTTCAACGGGCGTGACAACGAGCATCTGATCGACGATCTGACTTCGTCCCTAACCGACGACAATGCGTGTTTGATTGTCGCGACAGTGATGCCGGACGAAGGCGCCGCGCCGCGATTGCGAATTAAGGAACTGATTCCGCTAGTCAATACACGGGTGCCGCTGGCGACGTTGATTGCTATTCGGGTGCGCCTGCAGGAGAACGGGCACGACCCGGTGGCGGAGTTGCACGAACTCTTCGAACGCAAGCCGGGAGATGCGCAGGTGCGGCTCCGGCTGGAATCGCCGCGGGACTTTTCGGCTATTCTCGATCTGGCGCAGAAAGTACGGCCGGACCGCGAGTTCCGGAAGATGGTGGAGAAGATTTGCGGGGCGGATTCGTTTGAGGTGTTGCAGAATTGATGCGGGATGCCGCTTGATGCACAAGCCGTTTGGAGTTTGCTGATCGCGGCGCTTGGCGGGGCGGCGATCGGGATGGAACGGCAATGGTCCGGGCATGCCTCCGGGCCGACGGCGCATTTTGCCGGGGTTCGGACGTTTACGATGTTGGGCTTGTTGGCGGGCTTGGCGGGGCTGCTGTGGACGGAGGGGCTCATTGGGGC
>Ga0163151_10001730_pt1 | contig 36126 bp, 21 predicted proteins | sample OliLakLV19MP5IB2_FD_145596 | JGI IMG/M metagenome (GOLD analysis project Ga0163151, IMG submission 145596) | Freshwater microbial mat bacterial communities from Lake Vanda, McMurdo Dry Valleys, Antarctica - Oligotrophic Lake LV.19.MP5.IB-2 | ecosystem: Environmental > Aquatic > Freshwater >... | reverse complement strand
GCGGGCGTTTATAAAGGGAAATTGGTGGTTTCGACACCGGGATCGCCGAATGCGGTGCAGTTGGCGTGGGACCGGCTGCTGGCGCCGGAGCTGGAACACCTGGCGTGGGAAGTGATCCGCTAAACTAGAAGCAGACGGAGGAGTGGCCGAGCGGTTTAAGGCACCGGTCTTGAAAACCGTCGTAGGGGAAACTCTACCGCGAGTTCGAATCTCGCCTCCTCCGCCAACACGCGCCGATACGGAAGTCGGTCGGAAACCGGACAGAGTCCGACAAAAACGAATGTTCAAACAAGATTTCGTGGTCGTATGAAAGCTGGCTACGGCGATTGGCTCCAGGGCTATTACGAAGCTGCAACGCGGACGATGCAAGTCGCTCAGGCTCGACGATTGGAGAATGCGTATGGCGATCTCGACGAACACTTCGAGCGCGACGAGTTCGGCAGCATCCTTGCCGATTTGGCCTATACAGCCGCCGATAAGACGGCGGGAAAGCCAAACTCGTCGAGAATACCTATCGAAGGAAACGACCTTTATCGAGGTCTTGCTCACTTTCGTGGCGTGCTCGGTCGCTATAGAAACTTCCGTGCCGCCGGAAATGCACAGGCGAAACCGACTACGAACTGGCCTGAACTCGATTCGATGCGCGCCACGTTCCTCGATCGCTGTGTGGACTTCGTAGATTTCGAGCGGCTCGAAGGCATGTATTTCGACACGGAGCGTTCCTACAAGAACGCCCTGTTGCGCGAAGCGCAAGCGATCCTCAGCGCGCCCGAGAATGGTCAGCCCGAGCCCGCAGGCCGCCAATTTCTAAAGCTCCTTGATCCAAAGAATTCGAATTTCGTCGGATGGCGAACTTTCGCTCAAATCGTCGAGGCCGGCGCTGACGGTGAACAAACAGCCGCACTGGCATTGGGCGAGATGGTTCTGTCGAAAGACGATGCGGCGACGGTCGTCGCGGCCGCGGCTGAGCGCATTCATCCGGTCATACTGGCGGGCGCCCAGGGCAACCCAGCGTTCAGTCAAGTGCGAACTCTCGTAACGGCAGCGCTGGCCCTGGCCCGGCCATCGGAAGCGATATGCATCAAGACCCGGTTTATGCAGAGAGCGGCCAAGGCGCTGACTGGAAGGAAGATCTTCAAACCGGCGGTGGTGAGTGCCGGCGAATATCGAGCATTTCTCGATCTGGCGTTCCGCATTCGCGAAGCGATGATCGGATGGGGCTGGAAGCCTCGCGATCTATGGGATGTCCAGGGCTTCCTCTGGGCCGTGACGGCCGACAACTGGCTCCCGGAATCCGGCGTGCCTCACGCCGCGATTGAAGAAGACAAGGACGAAGCGCCGATACCCGGCCCTCAAAAACACTCATTGAATCAAATCCTGTACGGTCCCCCGGGAACTGGCAAGACGTGGACGACGGCCCGGCTGGCGGTTGAGATATGCAACGGTTCTGCCCCAAGCGATCGTGGAGAGCTTATGAAGGCTTACGGTGATCTCGTGAAGTCGAATCGTGTAGCCTTCACTACCTTTCATCAATCGATCGGATATGAAGAGTTTGTAGAAGGGCTTCGCCCGGTCACTGGCGGTGACGACGATGGGGATGACCAACCGTCTGCGGGATTCCACCTGGAACCGCGTCACGGTATTTTCCGCAACATTTGCGCCATTGCTGAACGGGCGAGAACCCGCGGCGGGATCTCGCATAAATTCGATTTTAATGGTCGGCAGTTCTTCAAGATGTCACTCGGTCGCGCCCGGACCGAAGGACATATTTACGACGCTGCGATCAAGGGGAACTACATTGTCCTGGGATGGGGAGGAGGCGTGGACTGGTCAGACGCCAAGTACGATGACTATCAGGCGGTATTCGACCGATGGCGGGAGCAAGAGCCTGACGCGAAGGGAAATAGCGGGAATATCGTCCAGATTTGGCGATTTCGTTCATCAATGAAAAAGGGCGATGTGGTCATTGTATCCGACGGTAATTTTCGGTTCCGCGCGATTGGCGAAGTGACAGGCGACTATCAGTTCCTGCCGCATGATGAGGGCGGAGACAATCGTCGCTCGGTTAGATGGCTTACAGTACTGGATGAGTCTTTACCAATTGAGACGATCCACGAAGGAACACTGTCGCAGGCGTCTTGCTACCTGCTTACCCGGAGCCGAATCAAACTGGAAGCTGTGGCAGAGCAGATCGTCACTCAACCCGAGCCGTCGACGGTCCCGCCTGAGCCCTTCGTCCTCATTATTGATGAGATCAATCGCGCCAACGTCTCAAAGGTTCTCGGTGAACTCATAACCCTTCTCGAACCCGACAAACGGCTGGGTGGGCGGAACGCACTGACTGTGAAGCTTCCCTATTCAAACGACGATTTCGGAGTACCCAACAACCTCCATATTATCGGGACCATGAATACGGCCGACCGTTCAATTGCGCTATTGGACACAGCGCTCCGCCGGCGGTTCGAATTTACGGAAATGATGCCAGACTACCATTGCCTGGACGAAGTAGTTTGCGGCATCCACCTGGGCGAACTTCTGGCCGCAATCAATCGGCGAGTGGAGTGGCTGTTTGATCGCGACCACCAGATCGGCCACAGTTTCTTCACCGACGTCCACGATAAGGAAGCCCTCGATTTGGCAATGCACGGTAAGGTCATTCCGTTGCTTGCGGAGTATTTTTACGAAGATTGGGAAAAGGTCCGCTCCGCGCTCAACGATACGGGGAAATGGTTCATCGCTGTCGAGAAGCTTCCCGCGCCACCCATGCTGAAAGAGGAAGGGGAAGAGCGTTCGCGATACACGATTAATCAGGGCGACATTCTGATCGACGGCTATCTCGCAGCCTCCCGATTGACGTGAGAACGGTCAGCCTCCGTGAGCATGAAACGGCGTCGGTTGGCGATCAGCCCGGCGACAAGCGGTTTTCCGTTTCCGAAGTAGAGGCGCTCGATCGTGCGCAGCGCATCGTCGGCGTTGAAGCGTTTCGCTGGAAATCGCGGAGCCAGATCAAGGCAGCACAGCACGTAGGCATGGTGGCGACTTCCAACGTGAGGCTTGAAGTTCTTCCGAAGATCGAGGGACTCGGGTTAGGGGAGACGCGCCGCACGCTGGTCCGTATGATCGGAATCGCGTGGGATGTGCCCGTTCGAGACGGCGAAATTACTGCCCACGACTGCCAAAATCACGACTTGCTAGAGTTGTTGATCGGCCTGTTTGCACGGAGGCTCCAGAACCAAGTGAGAAATGGACTTTCGCGAGCTTACCGCCGGCGAAACGACGATCTCAGCCGCTTGCGCGGCAAATTGGATGTAACTCGCCAGTTCACTCGATTGGCCACAAGTCCTCAAAAGCTCGCCTGCCAGTATCACGAGTTTACCGCGGACACGGCGCTGAACCGGCTGTTCCTATGTGCGGTAACCTTTCTGCGGCGCTGTTCGGAGCGCGCCGATACACAACGACTTTTGAACGAAATTGTGGCGCATTTCGAGGACGTGCAAACGGTGTCTACGTCGGAAGCGCTGGCTGGAAAGGTCTTGCTGGATCGAGTGAATCGACGATGGGAAATCTCCGCGACGCTGGCGCGACTGCTCTTATCCACGATCTATCAAACCGCCCATGGCGGAAAGCGGGAGGGTGTCGCGCTACTCTTCGACATGAATCGATTGTTCGAGTCTTATGTAGCCTCGCTTGCGCGGCGAGTATGCGTCCCGCTCGGCTACAAGATGAGCACACAAGGGCCGCGCCGATGCCTGGCGATCAGCGGCGCGGGGCTTAGCGCCTTTCATATCAGGCCCGATATGCATTTGGAGCGCGATGGCGTCGTCGTCGTGCTCGATACAAAATGGAAGCCTATCGACCTGAGCCGACCTGACTTTGATGTCGCCCGGGAGGATGCCTACCAGATGCACGGCTACGCTCATGTCTATGGAAGCCATGCCACGATTCTTCTCTATCCCCACCATCAGGGAGTCATGGGTCCGCCAGGGTTGCAGGCACTCTGGCGCTTTGAGCCGGGTGGCGCCGTCCTACGGCTCGCAACAATCGATGTGGCGAACCCCGGCGAATTTGCCGTGACGCTGCGTTCGCTCTTGTACGAAGCATCTCCCTCGTGACGGATATGCAGTCAAGTCGGATGTACCAGCCGACTAAGTTTTCTGTTGACTGGCGAAAGCTGGCTGCCACGAAGCGGTGAGTGGTAAGTGGCGGGCCTCCACTGTTCGGCGGCGATTTCGGCGAAAACAAAGAACCCCGATTCTCGTCTCTCGTGGCGCACCGTCATCAGCAGGAGTGGCCGAGCGGTTTAAGGCACCGGTCTTGAAAACCGTCGTAGGGGAAACTCTACCGCGAGTTCGAATCTCGCCTCCTCCGCCATCGCCCTTATTTCGCGGGCAGCGTAAAGTGAAACGCCGACCCCTGTCCATAGGTCGATTCAACCCAGATCCGGCCGCCATACCGCTCCACGATTTTCTGGCATATAGCCAGGCCCATGCCGGTGCCGGGGACCTCGCCTCCATGCAGGCGCTTAAACGGAGCGAAGACTATTTGCTGGTACTCGGGTTCGATGCCGATGCCGTTGTCGGCCACCGTAATCCGCCATGCGCCGCCGTCCTCCTGAGCGGAGACGTGAATGCGCGGCGGCGCGTCCGGGCGGCGGTACTTAAGGGCGTTACCAATAAGGTTTTGGAACAGCAGCACCGGCGGAAGTTCTTCCGCTATCACCGTGGGCAAAGGATCGTGCGTGACGACGGTTCCGGATTCCCGGATGGGACTCTCAAGAAAGGCGAGCGCTCTTTCAAGAACGCGGTTGCAGTCGACAGGGCCAAGTTTCTCGATCTCGCTTTCATTCACCGACCAAAACTCGCGCAGGTCCCGGAGCAGGGAGTCCATCCGCCGCGCGCCATCAACCGCATAGGCGATGAATTGATCGGCCTTGGGGTCCAGCCTGCCCTTATACTCCCTTGCCAGCAGTTGCGTGTAGCTCATCACCATGCGCAGCGGCTCCCGCAGATCGTGAGACGCGGCGAACGCGAAATGTTTCAGATCTTCGTTGCGGCTGCGAAGTTCCCGCTGGCTCTGCAGCAGCGCCTCCTCTGTTTTTTTCGCGTCATGAATATCCGTATTCGAGCCGATCCACATGGAGATCCCGCCGTTTGCGTCGCGCATCGCCTGCGCACGGCTCAGATGCCATCGATACTCGCCGTCGGCGCGTTGGAAGCGATGCACAAACTGAAAGGGCTCGCCGGTATCGATAGAGTGCTGCCAGACCCGCACGTTTTCCGCCACGTCATCGGGATGGGTAAACTGGGTCCAGCCCCAGTCCCTGATCTGCTCGAAGGTGAGCCCGGTGAAATCCATCCATTGGGCATTGAAGTAATCCACATCGCCGGCGGGTGTGGCCGTGAAAATTTTTTGCGGCATGGATTCAGCCATGAACCGAAGCCGTTCGGCGCTTTCGCGAAGCTCTTCCTCCGTGCGCCTGCGCTCCGTGATGTCCCGGGCAACTTTCGAAGCGCCAACGACTCTGCCCGCGCTGTCCGCGATTGGCGAAACGGACAGCGATACCTGAATGGTCCGCCCGTCCTTTGCTACCCGCTGGGTCTCGAAGTGATCGACGCGCTCGCCACGGGAAATACGCGCCATGATTGCCAGCATCTCATCCTTCTGCCCGGGCGCCATAATAATGGGAACCTGTTTTCCGATAACCTCTTCCGCCGTGTAGCCAAATATCCGTTCCGCTCCCCCGTTCCAGCTCCGGATGATCCCGTCTAGATCCTTGCCGACGATGGCGTCGCTGGACGATTCAACGATCGCCGCGAGCCGGGCCTGGGCCTCCGCGGCGCCTCGGCGCGCCGTGATGTCGACGAGCATGTTAATTCCGCCCGCAAGCCGGCCTTCGTCATCCCGCAACGGCGTCGGATACGGCTCGAACCAACGGCGCGTGCCGTCCGGCCGCTCGATAATCGCCTCCACGCCGCGAAGAATCCGGCCCTCCTTGATCGCAATCGCCATAAAACATTCGTCTAACGGCATCGGTGTGCCATCGGCGTGGTAGAGCTTCCAGCTTACGCACCAACGATCCGTGCCAAGTTCCGGCACGCGTCCGGAGAATTCGACGGCGGCCGGGTTGAAGTGCGTCAGGCGGCCCTCGGCGTCGGTTGTATAGACCGCCGCCGGAAGCGCATCGATCATCTCGCGGAAGCGACGCTCGCTTTCCGACAGTTTCCTGTTGGCCGTTTCCATGGCCTGGCTGGACCGGACCGCATCTTCCATCAGGTTGAGCGCGGCGCGGCGCGAGTCCTGAACCGGACTCAGTTCCGCCGCCTGATAGGCCGCCGCGGCGAACCGGCCCAGGCTTTCCATCTGCCTCAAGTCTTCGGCGTCGAACCGGCGCCGGTCATCGTGAGCCATCGCCCAGATAGTGCCTGCCGCCTTCCCGTTCACGTAAAATGGAACGAACAGCGCCTCAGTGGCGGGCGGCGCCGCTTGCGGCAAATAGGGATAACGCCGTTCGAAGTTTCTGAACAGGAGCGGAGCGTCCCGGTCGAGTACGTCGCCGCAGGGGCCGAAATCGCGTTCCGTGCCGCCGCCGGCGTGCGGTTTCCACGCCCCCGCAATCGCCGGCCAATAAAAACGCTTTCCGTCTTTGGTCACCAGGCTGAGGCCGGCCGAGTGCGTCTTTAACACTTCCAGGATTGTGTCGGCCAATTTCTGCAGTATCGTGCCCGGAGAGTCCGCCAGCGCCTGGACCAGCGCCGCCAGCGCCCGGTTTTCCGCTTCGTAATCCGGCGGACGCGACGGCCGCCGGTTCAACTCCCCGGTACACAATATCGATTCCAGCGGAACAATGTTGCTGCCGTCGAGCGCGGCTGGAGCCTCTTCCCCGGTCGCTTTCATCGTTGATTCCCCGCAGTCGCCGGCCCGCCATCCCGCTCGAATTCCAGCGCGTACCGGTCGGCCTCGCCGTTCTGCCGGCAAAGCTCATTAACCTCTTTCTTCAGCTCGATCATGCGCAGTTCGCGCCCCACCGCGACGCCGTTAAAACGGGTCAGTTCCTCGGCGTGAGCGCGTAAGTCGGCGTTGGTTTGCCGCAACGTTTCAGCCGCGCGGCGGCGCTCGGTGACGTCCTCGATAGCCAGCAGAATCAGCTCCGACTGCGTGTGCTGCTGGCGGATCTGGCGGGCATTGAGCCGCATGATTTTGCGTCCCACTCCCGGAAACTCATGTTCGACTTCGAAAAATTCCATGCTCTTACGATCGGGAAGTATCTGGCCTAGCAATCGCCGCAGGTCCGGGATATCCCACTGCCGGTTGCCGAGTTCGAAAAGCGGCGTGTCGATCGTCTCCCGCGCCGAAACCCGGAACATTTCATAGAATGCCCGGCTCGCCGATCGCACTCGCAGCAAGGCATCCAGAACCAGCAGGGGTTCGTGAACGGTATCGACCACGCTCTCGGCGTATGCCGAGGCGTCTTTCGCTTGCAGTTCGGCATGTCTCAGCGCCGTCACATCCGTGAAGGTAAGCACCACGCCGTCGATAACATCCCGGACCGTGCGGTAGGGAAGCACGCGCATCTGGTAATGTCTCCCGCTCGCGCCCGCCAGTTGCCGTTCGCGCGGGGCGAGCGTTTTGAGCACCTCCCGGACTTCGGGGCCGACGTCCATCTCGGCAAGGTCCGTGATGGGCCGCCCCACGTCTCCTGTAATCAACCGGAACAAGCTGCCCGCGGCCGGTGTGAAACTCCGGATGGCCAACTCCTTATCCAGGAAAATCGTGGCGATCTGCGTGGAGTGCAGTAGGTTCTGTAGATCGCTGTTGGCGGAATCGACATCGGAGATTCTGCGATTCAACTCGGCGTTTACAGTTTCCAGCTCCTCGTTGATCGACTGGAGTTCTTCCTTAGAGGTTTCCAGCTCTTCGTTGGTGCATTGAAATTCTTCGTTTGCGGATTGCAGCTCCTCGTTCGAGCTCTCCAGCTCCTCGTACACCGTTTGCGCGTGTTCGTGGGCGGAGCGCAGTTCGCTTTCCAGGTACCGGATCGTTTCTTCGGAACTGGCATCTGGGGTTGGCGCGCCTGGACTGGATTCGGAACGCGAGGCGGCGGCGGTCTCCTCGATCACGACCATGTAGAGGTTGGCGGCGTTGAACTCCGCGAGCGGTTCCACAGTCAGATCGACCTGCCCGGCGCCGCCGTTCATCGCAACGGAAATCTGCCTCTGGACAATCCGCTCGCGCGAGGCCACCGCCCGGTGGAGGGCCGTGCGCAGGGGAATCCGCAAACCCTCGCGCGCCATGTTGATCACATTTAAGTCCGGGCCGCCGGTCGGCTGTTCGAGGTAGGCGCCGATTCGGCCGGAGAAATAAACAGCCTCCCCATTTTCCTTAACGGTCACGCAGGCGGGACGGTAACGCTGCAATATAATGCGTTCGAGCCGCCTGGAAAGGTTTCGTTCCGCATCGGCCGGCTCAGCACTTGGAAGCCCCTTCGCGCGCGGCGGGCGGCTGATGTCGGCGAGCGGACTCAAGACGGCCGGGCGGGCCGTCACTTCCTTGCGGCGGAAAATGCGGTTCTTCTTGTCCACCGTCCCAAAGAGTTCCCGGTATGAGGAGGCGCCTTCCGACAGGCCCAGGAACATGTACCCGCCCGCCCGCAAGGCGTAGTGGAAGTGCGGGATGACTTTACGCTGCAAATCCTGGCCGAGATAGATCATCACGTTGCGGCAGGAGATCAGATCGAGCCGTGAAAAAGGCGCGTCCCTGATGAAACTATGGGTGGAGAAGAGACAGATCTCGCGTATCTCCCGGTTGACCTGATAGCCGCCCTCCTGCTTCGTGAAGAAGCGATCCAGGCGCTCAGCGCTCACGTGCTGCGCGACACTCTCCGGGTAGACGCCTTTGCGGGCGGTCGCCAGCGACCGCTCATCGATATCCGCGGCGAAAATCTGTATCCTGGGGGCGTTCTCCAGCGTGGCCGCGTGTTCGGTGAGCAGAATGGCGATCGAGTACGCTTCTTCTCCCGTGGCGCAGCCGACAATACCGGCGCGGACTTGGCGGCCGGCTTCGTTGTCCGCGAATATTTTCGGAACTACCTCGGTCTTCAGCGCTTCAAAGGCCTCCGTGTCCCGGAAGAACTGCGTCACGCCGATCAGCAGGTCGTTAAAAAGCCGGTCGGCTTCCTCCGGTTGCCGTTCCAGCAGTTCGATATACTGCTCGACGTTTTCAATCTGCGCCGCTTTCATCCGGCGGTCCAGCCGCCGCACGATCGTGTTCTCGTTGTACCCGCTGAAATCGTGTCCGGTCCGGCGCTGCAATAAGCCGTGAATCTTCCCCATTTGCGAACCAATCCGCTCGCGAGGCCCGCCGGGCGTACCGTTGAGCGAATTGACATGCGCCGCATACTCCAGGATTTTCCGCGGCATGTCTTCTACCGCCAGCACATGGTCCACCAGACCCGTGGCAATCGCGCTGCGGATAATCGTGTCGTACTGGGCGGATTCGGGCGATTGGGCCATGGCCATGCCGCCGAATTCCTTGATCGCGCGGAGGCCCAGGGTGCCGTCCGTGCCCGTGCCCGAAAGTAGGATGCAGACGGCGTTTTCGCCGCGATCTTCCGCGAGCGAACGGAAGAACTTATCAATGGCTGTGCGAACGCCGCAAGCCTCAACGGGTTTCGAGACCCGCAGCGCGTCGTTCTCGATGGTGAGTGTGGCGTCCGGCGGGATAGTATATACCCGGTTAGGGGCGACGCGGGTATTATCCTCGGCCTGCTCCACCGGCATCCCGGTGTGTTTTGCCAGTATCTGCGGCAGGGCGGTTACATGATCGGGGGCAAGGTGCTGAACGATGACGAAAGCGATACCGGCGTCGGCGGGCATGTGGCTGAAAAATGCTTCAAGCGGCTCCAGTCCGCCGGCGGAGGCGCCCAGGGCGGCGACCATAAAGCTGTCCGGGACTTCAACGCTCATCAATGTCTCCCGCTAAGGGATCCGCTGTTCCCCTCGCGAACGCTCACTGCAATCGACTGCTCCATTTGGGTCAAGTATCACATACTGCATGATCCGTTGGGGGCTTGAGTGGTCCCCGCCCCCCACCCGATTTCGTGACACAACATCCTAAAGGCAATTTGTTTTATGCAACGACCGCTGCTCCTCCGTGGCGCCCGCCAACTGCCCGGTAGTGGGAAGGAGGCAAAGAAAGTGGAGGCGTTCCATAACTGCGGCGATCACACCTTACGGCCCTCTCCGATCTAACAGCCGCGCCGTCGCCGCCGCGTATTCCGCCCGCGCCTTGTGATAATCGGCCAGCGACCTGATCTCGCGAAACGCCGCGTCGGCTGTCGCCAACTCGCGCTGATTCACAAAGAATTGCGTCGAATCGCCCAATTCGAATCGCACCCGTTCCGCCTCTTCCAAAACCCGCGACGCCTTCAACTCCTCCCGCACCACGCCCACAACTTGATACGCCGCCCGCACCGCGCTCGCCGCGTCCTGCACGCCCAACAACACTTGGTCGCGAGCGAACCGCAGCTCCGCGTCAATCATGGTCAACTTTGCCTCCGCCTGCGTCTGCTTGCCCATCGCCTTCCGCCGTTGCGCCGGCAGTTCAAACGAAAGTCCGCCCTCAATCTCATTCCCCTTGCGCGACAAACGCCCTACCCCTGCGTCTCTCGAGTAATTGAAATAGACATCTAATTGCGGTTGCATCTGGTTCTTCGCCAGCCGCGCCTCCGCGTCCTGCTGCCGCCGCTTGATCAGCAGACTCTGTATCTCCGGCCGGGCCGTCATCGCCGCCGCCAAGTCCAACGTCTCCTGCTCCGGCGCCAAGGCCGCAGGCTCTGGAAACGAATCCAACATCCGATCCGCGCCCGGCTGCAACGGATCCCCCGCCGCATCGCGAAAAAACAGCGACAATCCAATCCCCGCCCCCTGCAAATACCGCTCCGCATTCACCAGCGCCGAGCGCCGCTGCAGAATCGCCCGCACGTTGTCCGTCACCTCCACTGGCGCCAATTGCCCCAGCTTCACCGAATCCTCCAACTGCCGATTCCGCTGCTCCGCCAAGTCCAACAGCCCCTTGGCAACCGAAATCTGCCGCCCCGCCGCCACCCACTCCCAATACTGTTTCAACGCCTCTTTATAGATCTTCAATCGCTCCTTGGAGATCGTAAACTCCGCCCCCCGCACCTCCAACTCCGTCGTCTGCAAATCCGTCCGCCGCCGATCGACGGCTCTGTCCTTGAGCAACGGCATCCGAAACCCGCCTGACCACTCCCCGCCCGATAACGTCAGCGCCTTCTCATCGTACGGTCCAAACGTCCCCCGCCCAACGCGATAACCGCCATAGACCGTCGTGCCCCACAGCGTCGTGTTCTGCTCCAGGAAGCCTTCCAACGCCTCATTCCGGTAGAACCCTAACTGTTGCGACCCGGCTTCCGCCTTCAACTTCAAATCGAATTCGCCCCGCGCCGACATCGCCGCGCCCTCCGCCAATCGCCGCTCCGCCACCACCGCTTCGATCAGCGGAAACGCCCGGTCCACCGATGCCAACAACTCCTCAATCGTCAACGGCTCCGCGCCCCAAACACCCGCCGCCAAAACCACAATCAGCCGTTTCATTTCTTCTCTTTTGACTCCGGCTCCGTTGGCGCCACCACCGGCGGGAACCCATTGAACTGCCGCCACAACTCATACCCCAGCGGAACCTGGTTCAGCAGAATCCACCCGTTCGCCCGCACCCCCTGCCGCAGGTAATTCTGTCCCGGCCACGCATCTTCCTTCGCGTCTTTCTCCACCAGGACACGGAACTTTCCCTGCCCGTTGTCGGTCGAATCCACCAGTAGAACCCTCCCTCCAAAAGTACCCACCGCGATCGATGGCCAGCCTGAAAATTGCAGCGCCGGCCATCCTTCGAACTGCAATCGCACCGGCCGCCCTGGCGCGATCAATGGAACGTCATTACCGTCCATCATCAGTTCCACCACGTTGTCTGAAGTCCGCGGCACCAGCACCCCGATCACATCCCCCGCCTTCAATAGCTCCCCGCTCTGCCGCGCTACCACTCGAAAAACTGTCCCATCCATCGGCGCCACTACTCGTTGTGTCGATTGCCGCGCTACCCGCACTTCCATCTTTGCCATTTCGGCCTCCGCCTTTCCCACGTCCGACACCGCCGATGCGTGCGAGCCCCAGGCCTCGTCGATTCTGCTCTGCGAATCCGCGTCAATCCGCAGCAGTTCCGCGTCTAACGAAAGGCGCTCATTCTTCGCCGCGCTCAACGACGCCACGGCCCGCTCCACATCCGCCGTCTTCTGCTGCAAGTCCAGTTCCGCCACCTCCACATTCCTCGTCGATGTCAGCCCCTTCCCCGCCAAGCCCTTCTGGCGTTCAATTTGCAGCTTCGCCGTCACCAGTGCCGACCGCGCCGCCGCCAACGATTGCTCCGCCGCCACCACCCGGTCCACGCCCATCTGCACCCGCGCCCGCGCCGCCGAAACGCCTGTTTTCAATGTGGTCTCCAGCCCGCGGATCCGGTCCTCAATCGATTGCACGCGCTTCCCCCCGGCCGTAATCGTGCTTCCCGTCGCCGTCCGCTCCTGTCCCAGCCGCTCCATAATCGATGGATCGTTGTCGCTCAAGTCGACAATCGGATCGCCCTTCTTCACCTTCGATCCCTCCACCACGTGCCACTTCGCAATCCGTCCTTCGACTGGCGCTTCAATGTTCTGTGGACGCTCTTCCGGACGAAACGCCAGCACGCGTCCGCTCCCGGTCACGTTCTGCTGCCACGGCGTGATCGTCAGCGCAAGGACCGTCGTTGCCAACAACGCCACCAGCACCCGCGCCAGGATTCGCTGCGACCGCGGCACCGCAATCGAATGCAGCGCCAACCGCGCCGGCAGCCGCCAACTCCGCCCGCCGCTCACGCCCCCACCTCTTTCACGTCGCCGTCTTCCAACACCATCACCCGGCTGCATCGGGCCAGCAAATCCGGCCGTTCCGTGATGCACAGCAGCGTCCACGGCGCTTCCGGGCTGAACAGCATGTCGCAAATCGGCTCCCGATCCTGGGCGCGATCTACCGGGTCCAGCGCGTCGTCCAGAATCAGCAGCCGCGGTCTACCGGCAATCGCCCGCGCGATCATCAGCCGGCTTGCCTGGCTCTCCGATAGCGGACGCCCGCCCGGATGCAGCACCGTGTCCAAACCTTCCGGCAAATTCTGTACGTCCTCCAGCACCCCTACTTGCCGCAGTGCATCGGTCACCTCCGGCAGAGTCATTTCGTTCCGCCCCAGCCGGACGTTATCCAGAATCGTCCCCGTGAATAGCTCAATGTCGCGTACCAGTGACACGTGCCCGCGTATCGTCTCCAGCGGCAATGACCGGTAGTCCACGCCGTCCAGCAGTAATGACCCGCTCTGCGTTTGCCGCAACCCGAACAGCGCATCGGCCATCGTGCTTTTCCCGCATCCGTGGCGGCCCATCAGCCCCACTCGTTCTCCCGCTCGTAAAGCCCATTCCCCCACTTGCAGCACCGGGCTGCCGGCCTTGTATCCCACCGTCAAACCCGTCATCCGCAAACTGGCCGCGCCCGTGCCTGCCAACACCCCTTCGCCGCCCGCACGCTCCAGCGGCAGGTCCACCAGCGCACCCAGCTTGTCCACCGCCGCTTGCAAATCGTAGAAGACTTCCAGGTGCTTGCCGAATTTTGTAAATCCGCTCACCATCAGTGTCACAATCAGCTCGCTCGCCACCAGTTGGCCCAGCGTTAATTGCCGCTCAATCACCAGCCATCCGCCAATGCCCAGCAACAGCGAACTCGCAATCGCCTGCAGCAAAAAACTCCCTGCAATCTGTCGCATCAGTATCCGGAAATGCATTCCCCGGTAATGCAAATATTCCTCCAATAAACCATCCGCTCTCGCCGCCGCCAACTCCATCCCGCCTGCCGATTTGAACGTCACCAAATGCGTCGCAATCTCCTCCAACCATGCCTGGAACGCATACTTCGCCTTTGACTCTTTGATGCTCGTCTTCACCGCGCCGCGCCCCAGCACCAGTACGATAAACAGCATCGACGCTACCAGGAATATGTCGAATACCAGCAGCAGCGGATGATACACTGCCAGCAACAGCAGCCCAATCAAGGTCTGCATGAAGATCTCCAGTCCGTCTATCAACAGCGTCGCCGCCGATTTCTGAACCGTCACCACATCGAAAAACCGGTTCACCAGTTCCGGCCCGTGGTACTTGTCAAACGCCTCCGGCCGCACCCGCAGGAGCCGCCAGGTCACATCCGTCCCCACGCGCGCGAAAATCGACCGCTGCAGCACTTCCACCACCCATGAGCGCAGAGTATTGATCAATGCCGAAAATCCCAACGCCACGAATACGATTAGCGTCAATACGAACAGCGGTTGGAGCACCGAGCCAAACGCGATCGTGTTCACCACGGACTGCACCGCCACCGGGACCACCAGCGTCAACATCCCGATCGCGACCGAATAAATCACCGCCACCCACAGCGTCGGCCGTTCCCCGGCAAGCAGCGCTTTCAGCCGGTCCCACGGCGGCATGGGCGTCTCTACATTCGCCGAACGCAATGCCGCCAACGGCGCCGCCGGCTCCGGCACCAGCCACTCCGCTTCCTCTGCGCCAATCCAACTCACAAGCTCCTTTGCGGACATCCACGCCGCTCGCCCCCCTCGCCCCGGCTCACAGCAAAGCGCTTTGCCGCCCTTTCCCTGCAACAGGAAAAGGACCTCTACCGCTCCCCCCGCGCCTGTCCGCAGGGTCAGCCACGGACACTCCGGGTGCGCCTGCCGCATTCCGTCGGCCACACGCTGTTTCACCGCCGTCAACCGTACTCCGGCATCCGCGGCGGCCGCGATCAACTCCTTCTCCGCCGAAATAGTCTCGCCCGCCAACCGTCTCATCGATTGCCGAAGTAGGTTCCGATCCACTTCCCCCTCTAATTGTTTCAGCAGAAACTCGAGGACTTGCGGCATGTTGGCGATGGAAGGTGTAGTCACTGAATTGGATCTTACCTTCAAGATGCGCACATATGAATGTATACTCATTACAACATATCCATGCCTGCACGTCACATCATCGCTAAGGAACTCGCCCAACTCTTCGGCGTGCTCGCTCATCCGGACCGCGTTCGCATCGTCGAAGAGCTCCGGGACGGCGAACGCGACGTCAACGCCCTGCAGGCGATGCTTGGCGTCAGTCACTCCCGCACATCCCAGAATCTCTCCGTTTTGCGCGTGCATCGCATCGTGGCCGAGCGCCGCGAGGGCCGCCACGTCTTTTACCATCTCGTGCAGCCGGAAATCTCCAAGTGGATCCTGAGCGGAATTCAGTTCTTGGAGACGGACGCCGCCAACGCCCAAGCCCGTCAAACCGCCATCGACGAAGTCCTTCAAATCTGGCGAACCGCGGAATAGCTTCGTAATCTCGAAGTGGACATTTACCGTGGCCAGAGACGGGATCGCCTTGCCGTCCTTTGCCGGCTGCGCCGGGTTCGGTTTACCTGCGTTGCTTTGGCGCAGAGTGGAGCGGCGAAGGGACGAAGGTTTTAGGCAGCCCGATCAGGCGCTATACTTCTTCGTCCGCTTCGCGGCGAAATGCCTGCGCAGTTTTTTTTTGAGCTGTTCCAACGCGCTTTCATCGTCAACCACTGGCACCGGACGAAGTCGGCAGATCTCGTCGTTGACGGCAACAATCTGCTCGCACAGTTGAACAAAGATGCGGTAGCGCCGCACCTCGTTCTCCACCTTTTCCAGCTCCGGTCCCAAGCGGAGATTCCGGGCCTGCGTCTTTCCGCCGATGCTGACGTTCCACAAGTACTGCGGCCCGTGTCCCGGATGATCCTCCCCGGCACAGGCGCAGTTGCTCTTGCCACACTTGCGGTAATTTACCGAGACCGTGCCACGACGGAAATCCTCCAAATCCTCCAGCTTCAGGTAGAGGGCTTTTCGGCGGGACTCAAGGGCGGCAATAGTTTGATTCACAAGGACTCCTGTCTGACTGTTCACCCGCATTCAGATTCTAGGCGAAAAAAAAGCGCCCCGCAACTTCGACCGGCAAATTTGACGCACACCCCTTGCATTGAGCTACAATCTGAATCGAAAGCGCGTCACCGGGATCAATCCGTGGACGGCCAGTAACCGTCAAGGCGAAAAGTTTCTCGTTCGGAATGGGGATTTCGGCTCGGAGAGTTTTTTCGTCACCAACGTTAGAAGGGGGATGCTATGGTCGGTTCAGTTCGAGCATTGCAGGCGATATGCCTTCTTGCATTATGTACGCCGCTGTTCGGGCAATCCGGCACCGCGACAATCACGGGGGTCGTCACGGACTCGACCGGCGCGGCGATGAATAGAGTGAAAGTTATCGCGCGCGATCCGAATACCGGGTTCGCTCGTGAGACGCTCACCAATGACACGGGTAATTTCAATATGCCCGGACTGCGTCCGTCGAGCTACGACGTGACAGCCGAAATACCGGGCTTCCGCCGGTACAGGATGAGCGATTTTCGCATCGAGGTCGATCAGACCGCGCGAGTCGATATTCAGATGGAGGTTGGCCAGGTGACCGAGCAGATCGAGGTGAAAGGTACTGCACAACTTCTGCATACCGAGAACGCCACGATCGGCGCCGTAATTGAGAAGAGGAGGATTCTCGAGCTGCCGCTGAACGGCCGTAATTTTGCCTCTCTCGCGCTACTTGTGCCGGGCGTGAACAGCGGGGCTCCGGGAACGTCGACTGGCGGAGGGATGAGCATCGGCGGCGCCCGCCCGGAACAAAATGCGTTTCAGTTGGACGGAGTCACCAACTCCGATCAGTATAATAACGACATCGTTTTCCGCCCATCCATCGACGCCATCGAAGAGTTCAAAATCCAGGTCAGTAATTACTCCGCCGAGTTCGGCAAGGGCGCCGGCGGGCAGATCAACGTGATTACCAAGTCCGGAACCAACCAGTTCCACGGCGCGCTTTATGACTTCAATCGCAACGACGTCGTGCAGGCAAGAAATCTGTTCCAGCGCGATCCCAGTTTCGTCAACAAAGAGGGGAAGTTCATTGCACCCCCGTTCAATCGGAACGAGTTCGGCGCCGCTGGCGGCGGTCCGATCAAAAGGGACAAGACTTTCTTTTTTGTCTCTTACGAAGGCCTGAGAAACGTCCGGGGCCAGACCGGCCTGCGCACGGTTCCGGATGCGGCATTGCGAGCCGGGGACTTTTCGTCAAACCTCGGCCGCCAGCTCGGAACGGACGCGCTGGGCCGGCCTGTCTTTGCAAATCAAATTTTCGACGCCAGGAGCTCGCGACAGGTTCCCGGCTCGACTCGATTCGTCCGCGATCCGTTTCCAGGCAATAGAATTCCACTCAACCGTTTCGATCCGGTTGCCGCGAGGATCCTGCAGACAGACCTTTGGCCTGCCCCAAATATTCCGGGAGTCCGCGACGCCGGCACCGGCAATCCCCGGCAAAATTATGCCGACGGCCGCAGTAACCGTTCGCAGAGCGACCAGTACATGTCACGAGTGGACCACCGCTTCACCCAGAACGATAACGTACTCGTGCGCTACGGTTACCTAACCTCCGATTCCTTCAGCCCTGGGAATTTCCTTGGGAACGAGCGATTGAATCCGGGCAGCAAGCACCTCGTCGGCGCCAGTTACACGAAGGTCATCAGCGCCAGTAAACTCAATGAAATACGCTTCGGCTACAATCTGGACGCTGCAGAGGGCGGCGCCAAGCGAATTCTGGAAGGAAGAAACCTGGTGAAAGAACTCGGAATTCGCGGGCTTCCCTTGGCCGGTCCCGGAGCGCCCGATGTCGGCATCAGCGGGTTCACCGGCTTCGGCGACGGCGGCGAAAGCCGACGTGATAACAAAACCTTCCAGATTATGGATATGTTCTCGTTCAACAAAGGGAGGCACTTCCTCAAGATCGGCGTCGAGTATCGTAAAATCCAAGCCGATCTATTAGACAATCCTGCGAATACGCGTGGCAACTTCGATTTCGATACCGCCGAATGGTCCGGGATCGAAGGCTTCCCGGGTACAGGGAACTTCTTCGCGACCTTCCTTCTCGGCCTGCCCCGGCAGAAGGGCCGCCGGACGGGAGACTTTTCCAGCAATTTGCGAGCTTCTGAGTACGGCGCCTTCATACAGGATGATTTCAAGGTGACCTCTAAACTCACGTTGAATCTTGGTGTCCGCTACCAACTCTACATTCCGCCGAAGGAGACGCGGAACCACATCTCCAGCATCCGCGTGAATCCATTTCCGGGAAGCTTCGGCGAAGGAGGCATCTTTCTTTGCAAGGACCCACAAAAATGTGCCGGCCTGAGCCGCACTCTCCCAGTACTCGGGTTAGGGCTTTCATTGAACGATCTTCGCGTAGACCGTTTACCTGAGATCGTTGTGGCCGGACGCGAGGTGCCGCCGTCCCTGACGACTGTCGACAAAACCAATTTTGCTCCCCGAGTGGGCATCGCATACAGCCTTACCCAGAAAACGGTGATCCGAACCGGCTACGGCATTTTCTTTGACACCGACCCAATGAGAAATTTCCAGGACGCGGTGCAGAATATACCATTCGTGCGCGAGGATCAGCAGTCGCTTTCCGCATTCCAGAGCGGACTGCCTCCAGCGGAGGCATTCATCGGCTATACGGTGGACAATCCTCCGATCGGATCGTTCACGCCGGGGCCCAACACCTTCTCCATTGATTTCCGGAATTCGTATGTGCAACAGTGGAATTTCGGCGTCCAGCGGCAGCTTGGAAACACGCTCGTTGTGGAAGTCGGATACGCCGGCAGCAAGGCAACGCGATTGAACCGGCGCGAGAACCTCAACACAGCGGAGCCCAGGTCCGATTCGGCGAAGATACCGTCAACCGTTCATCCACACTTACGGCGGCTGCTGCCTTATGCCGTCTTCGAGGGAAACACTCTGGTTCCTCTCGATAATTGGTTCGCCACCACCAGCACGGCCTTCTCGAATTATCATGGGCTGCTGGCTCGACTGGAAAAACGGTTCTCGCATGGAGTGACTTTTTCTAACTCATTCACCTGGTCGAAGGCCATCACCGATGCTTCATCGTTCTTCCAAACCGGGAGCAACGACACGGGCAACCGAATCCAGGACATCTTCAACAAGAGAGCTGATAAGGGCCTCGCGCCTTACGATCACCGGCTTCGTTTCGTCTCGTCGTTCCTCTACGAACTGCCTTTTGGGCGCAACCGGAGATTCGGCGGCGGGGCGAGTCGAGCCGTTAATCATCTGATCGGAGGTTGGCAGGTGAACGGCATTGCCACTTTCCAGTCGGGGTATCCGATCACGATTCTCCGAAACGGAGATCCTCTTGGCGTGGGTACGACGGGAGTGCGGCCCGATGCGATCTGCAATCCGAACCTGCCGCGCGGCGAGCGAACTCTGACCCGTTTTTTCGACACGGCGTGCTTTGTGGCTCCGCCTGACCGCTTCGGCAACGCCGGCCGCTCGACCGTAGCAGGTCCGGGAAATGCCAATTGGGATCTCTCGATTTTCAAAAATACCCAGATTCGGGAACGGATTCAACTGCAGTTACGAGGTGAGTTTTTCAACGCTTTCAATAATGCCGGCTGGGGCATGCCTGGCCGCGCGCACGGCGGCGCCAACTTCGGCGTTGTTACCGGAGCTAGCGATCCCCGGATTATCCAGTTTGGATTGAAGCTGCTGTTCTAAATTCTATTGGAGAAACATTCGAGTCAAAGGGAACCTCGAGCAGCCGCCTCGACGCATATTCGGGTGTCGGCTGACGACTCGCCGCATGCACGGCATAGAAATGGAGGTCAAGCCGCCGGGCGGTACCCTTTTCGCAGTACGCCCAACGGCCAGGCCGGCTATTATTATGAGCAATACGAATTCGAGAGTGAGTTCATCGCGCCCGGCGGCAGTTCATCAGTTGCGAGTAAATGTCTCCGCAATGACTTAATACCGTTCTTGCCCAGCTTAGACCTCGAGAACGACTAACTCCAGTTTCCCGCGCCGCCGATCTTGGGATGTCCAAACGGCCAAGCCTCCCTCGACTCGCCCGAACCACGTCCATAAATCCGGGTGTGCATCAAATATGTGGGTAGTGCCTACCCGGCAGAGCGCTCTTCCCGGAATTCCTCCCACCGGCCGCTGAGTTGGCAGCAGCGGAGTGCAATGATTTTATTGGCGTCGCTGACGGTCCAGCGCATGCCAGAAGGTTTGAGCCGCTGGCCGGCTATGGTTTTGCAACCCGCTTCCATAACGCCGGAACCGACAAAAAAACCTTGGCTTCGGAAAGACGCGTAGCGCATCCGCTCTTTATTCTTTTCGAAGTAGTCCATTGCCTTTCGGATCTCGTCCCGCGCGTGGTCGTCACGAGGCTCGATCTGCTTCATTGAATCGATCACCGCTTCCACGTCGCTGGCATCGAGTTCGTCGGAACGGCTATCACTCCACTGTCTTGCCTCGATACTGTGGGGCCCGCAGGCGGCTTTACCCAAACTCGGCCAGATGTTGCCTGGCATGATAGAGGTCCACGCATTGGATGGCGAAGGGGAAGTATTCGGTGGCAATGCCCCAAATCCATGGTGCGCCATCCCCCACCACGATCACTTGATCTGCCTGCCGCAACCTGCGGCGCAGGACTTCGGCATAGATACGGGGCCCAAAGACCTCCGCTGTTTCGATCGCGCCGACGTAGCTCGTCGAGGCCGCATTCAGCAATTTTTCGAGTAAGACCCCGCCCAACTGGTGCATGGCCGTACGGATGACCATTTCGCTGGCTTCCAGGTCCAGGCTCCCCAACCTTTGGCGGTCCCGCAAGATGCGCCCGATCAGGCGCTATACTTCTTCGTCCGCTTCGCGGCGAAATGTCTGCGCAGTTTTTTTTTGAGCTGTTCCAACGCGCTTTCATCATCAACCACTGGCACCGGACGAAGTCGGCAGATCTCGTCGTTGGCGGCAACAATCTCCTCGCACAGTGGAACAAAGGTCTGGTAGCGCTGCACCTCGTTCTCCACCTTTTCCAGTTCCGGCCCCAAGGGGAGATTCCGGGCCTGCGTCTTTCCGCCGATACTAGGCGCAGTTGCTCTTGCCACACTTGCGGTAATTCACTGAGATCGTGCCACGACGGAAATCCTCCAAATCCTCCAACTTCAGGTAGAGGGCTTTTCGGCGGGACTCAAGGGCGGCAATAGTTTGATTCACAAGGACTCCTGATTATCGGCAGAAAAAGCGCCCCGCAACTTCGACCGGCAAATTTGACGCCCGGTTTTTCCGTTGTCGCAGCCAAATGAAAATGTCCTATTCTGCCAAGTAGAAATGTCCTACTCGTGGATCGGGCCGCCCCTCGCCATTCCCCTCTGGATGCATGGTGTTGCATCGCGGCCAGCCGTCAAGGCTACCCTTCGGCGCATTGAACCGCGCGGCCTTGACGGCACCAGGCCGCGATGGGAGAACGCACCGTGATGAGGGGAATGGCAAGACTGTTCTGCCGCAGTTTCAGGCAAGCGGGAAAGCGGACATTTCTACTTGGCGTTGACACGCCCGGTTTTTCCGTTTGAGCATTCCCGCGGAATATGAGATGATTTCCCCAATTGACTGAACGGGGATTTTTTGAAGCGGGGAGCCGTACAACCACATGAGTCGTGAAAGCATCAGCGCCTTTTTTCCGGCGTACAATGACGGTAAGACCATCGGCGGTTTAGTAGAAAAGACCTTAGCGCTTTTGCCTGGCATCGCCGATGATTTTGAAGTGATCGTCATCAACGACGGCAGTATCGACGAGACCGCCGAAGTTCTGGAGCGGCTCCGCGAGGCGAATCCGGATCGCGTCAGGATCGTCACGCATGAACAGAATCGCGGCTATGGCGGCGCATTGCGCAGCGGCTTCGCGGCCGCGTCCAAGGATCTGGTGTTCTACACCGACGGCGACGGCCAGTACGATCCCGGCGAGCTTATTGAACTCGCGAAGAAGATGGGACCGAGCGTCGGTTTCGTCAACGGCTTCAAGAAGAGCCGCAACGATCCCTGGCATCGCGTGGCCATCGGTTGGCTCTATAACCGCTTCGCGCGATTCATTTTCGGCATCCGGATTCGCGACATCGATTGCGATTTCCGGCTTATCCGCCGCGTTCTGCTGGAAGAGTTGTCGCTCCGTTCCACCAGCGGCACGATTTGTGTGGAACTGGTCAAGAAGCTGGAGACTGGTCCGTACCTGGTTGAGGAAGCCGGCGTGAGCCATTATCCACGGCTTCATGGCAAGTCGCAGTTCTTCCGGTTGCAGTCGCTGGCCGCCACCTTCTTTCAGTTGGCGCGACTCTATGTAACGTTAGTGATTCTGCCGCAAGTCATGGGCCGGGATGTCCGGACCGTGTGAGCACCTACTGAATGGCCATGGTGACGGTCTGGCTCTCGACGCCATTGGCGCGAACGACGATCGGCACCGCGTCGCCGGTGGGGGGCTCAGCCGGAAGAACCGCCGAGACAAAGTAAATGCCGATCTGGCCAGGCGCCAAATAGGCCTGAACATTGGCCGCCAGTTGCGATCCGATCGACACTTCCATGACGCCGGTAACGTTTAAAAGAGTCTCAGCCGGAACCGCCTTTCCTTCGTCGAAGAAAGGATTGGTGGCGCCAAGGCCGGTCGTCACAATCAGGATAGATTCTCCCGCGCGCGCTGGATTATCCGGTGTCGCGAAAGCAATCGCGCCGTCCGGCGCCACCCGGTATACCTGCCCGGCTCCGGCGCCGGTGCCGCTCAACGTTGCAATGGCCGGAGAGGCGCTCCCTACTCCAAGCGCCGCTGGGGCCGAGACTAAATCCCCGCGCCGGACCGTCATCCGGTACTCGCTGTTATCCAGATCGTACGGAACCTGCAAATTGACTTGGCCTGGAGACGTGTAGAGCAGCGGCGCGGGCCGCCCATTAAACAGTACTTGTACCCCGCCCAGTTCCAACGGAAACTCGCCCGGTTTGTCGAAACCAAAGCGCGGCTCCAAGCCGAGGTTCTCTCCGTAAATGGTGATAAACGCCCCAGGAGCGGTGATGGACTTGGACTGAAAACTGATCGCGTCCACGATGCTGAACGACCGTAAGCCGGGGACCGCCGAATCGGCGACCCGCCCATTTAGCGTAAGCGTGCCAACGTAAATCTCCCGTTCGGAGACGCCGCGGACAGCCACAACTTTTACCGACGCATTCTCGCCGCTGCGTTCCGGCTTCCAGAAGACTTCCCATAACCCGTTGCCGACCGAAGTTACCGTTACCCGACCATTGGCCGGTTCCGTCGTGAAACGGACCTGCGCCTTGTCGGCGGCATTCACGGCCTGATTGCACTCGTCCTTCAGCTCCATCATGAATCGCAATCCGACGTTGCGCACCACTGTGAACGGCAGCCCCGGTTCTCTGGGAGTGAGCAGGAGCCGCGCACTCGCGCATGACCCGATGGCGCGTTCCGCCCCTTTGGATAGAGTGGTCGGTTGCTGCGAAGACGTGATGACATTCAAGTTGTAGATCAGCCGTTCGCCGTTGGCAAACAGAATCACAATGTCCTTGGTCTCCGACAAATCCGTCGATGTGCCGGTGCGGGTGACTTCCAATTGGATCTCGTTCGTACCGCGGGACACGACGCCCTGCGCCGATGGCACGGCGACTGTACCCGAGCCTCCGCCGAGCGTATACGTGCTGTAGACCGAAGGCTCCGCGGAACGGCTGAATACCGGAATGGTGATGGCGGCCGCGCGAGTCGTTCCCATGTTGATGGTGGACCCGGCCGCGCCGCTTTCAAACAGCCGCTGCGCTGTCCCGCCCTCCGGGAAGTAGAAAACGGTAAGGAACCGGCGTGCCACTCCCTGCTTTGTCTGGGTTTCGAACGTGACAATGTTGCTGGTCTGCCGCGTGGGCAGCGCCGTCCGGTTCAAAACAACGTCATAACCCAATACCAGTTTTCCTTCTTCGGTTCGCGTTGACGTCGACTTCTGCATACTGAACCACGCTGGCGCTCCGTCCAAATCCGTCTTCACCGAAACGTCGGTTTCGTCCAGTCCGGAAAGGAGGATGGAGGTCGCCGGAAGCCGGCTGGCATTGCGCGCATTGAGCGCGGCGATTTCCACCAGCGCCGCCTCCGCGGTGATGTCAATGGAGGTTGTTCGCCCGGTGAGTTGGAAGCTGAGGACCATGTTCACCGGCTGCGAGCACCCGGCGCAACTGGCGCGCACCGGGAGTTGGTAATGCTGGCGGAACAACTGTTTCGGCGTGATGGTGAAAACGAAATCGCCCGACTGCTTCGGTTCCAGCGTCAGCGTATTCGGCGTGAACGTAATGCCATCAGGCATCGTGGCGTCCAGGCGAATTTGCACGTTATCGGGCGCGTTGTTAAACAGCCGCACCGTCTTGGTGACCGCCAGCTGTGCCGGGTCGACCTTGAAGGGCGTCAGTTGCTCGAGTGCGGAGATCGATGGAATCTGCGCGAGCCGGGCGGCGTCCGGGGTCATATCGACGGTCGTGTTCGCCAGCACCCGCGTGCTGTCGACGGCCAATAATTCGATGCGGCAAGACGCCGCGCGGGAGGGTGCCGACAATGTATCCAAGGCCAACCGCAACTGCGTGGGCGCCACCGCCGCCGACGGTCCCAGGCGCACGAATTTTTCAAAACCGCGGTCGCACGTTACTCGCGTTCGAAAGGCCGTCGGTCCAAAACCGGGGCTGACCGGAATGCCCAGTTCCTGGACGCCGGCGTCGGGCGTATAAGTCCACGTCTGGCGGTTGGGCAACGAAAGCGCCGTCTGAGCTCGGAACTGCGCGTCTTCGAAGTAATAGAGGCGGCTGAGGTTGGTCTTGATCAATACGCCTCGAGGATGCGAGAACAGCACCTCCGGCGCTTGGGCGGCACCGTCGAAAAATGCGACTGGGCGCGTCTGCCCGGTCAAAACATTGTTGCCGGTCACTTGGAAGTTAAACAGGAACCGCCGCCCCGATTCATTCGAACTGCCCGTGCTGCAGCAGGAAACTGCCAGAATGCGGCCGCCGAAATCCACCGCCACGGAACTAATTTTAAGGTTCACGTTGTTACGCAGAGACTCATCCAACTGCAACGTCACGGCCGCTTGGGTGTTCGTGTTCAACCGCCGCAGCGACCAGAAATTCGCGTTCGTGCCGCCTAGCAATAGCAGGTCTCCCGAGGGCAACAACGAGACGGAACGAATGCTACCGCCGGAATAAGTTTTATTGAAGTTCCACGACCCGCTCAACGGGTCCCCGGTGCCTGTTTGGACTTCTCCCTGACCGCGAAATACCACGTGCGCCCGTTTTGCCTGGTCGACGAGCAGCGTGGCGTCCGCGCAACCGCTGGTGCTAGGCAGCGGGTTCGCCCGGCGGGCGATGGTGGCGCTGGTTTGAATCAGAAAGTTGCAGTTCCGGTCGAGCATATATAGTCGGCCGTCCGGGTCGTTAGTTACGGCGACAATCGGGTACGGCAGCGCGTCGATGGGAACGTCTTCGTTGGGCAACCGCGCGGGCGGCGGATTATCCGGATTGAAGTTGCTCCGCGCGATCCGCTGCACGGCGCCATTGGAAGCGATGCGGTAGACGGCGCCGTCGGCGCCCTCGACGACGTAAACCTGTCCCTGGTTGTCGGTGCTGACGCTGACGGGATTGTCGAATGCGGCCCGAAACGCGTTGTTTCCCGTGATGGGGATGTAGCGGAGCAACCGCGAGACTTCCTGCGGAACGAAGACTTTTACAGGATCGGGGACGTAGCGCAGCAGCCGCTTTTCGTTCAGGTCCAGACTGATTAGCTGGGTGCCCTGGCGTGCAATCCGGCCCCGCAGCGAGGAAAAGTTGTCCAGATCGACACGCAGTTCGGCAAACGCCAAACGGAACAAATTCGTTGTCGATGGCGAATAGAGAAAAATGTTGCCATCGTCGGTTTGAACGATGGACTTCACCGGATTGAAGTTGAGTACCGTGTAGCGCCCGTCGACGAGCATGGAATACTGAAATGCCGGAGTGAGCCGCGAAACTTGGCCATCGGTGGAAAGGAAAATGTTCCTGTCTTTGTCGACGGAGAGCGCGTCAAATTCAGGCAAGCTGGGATTGGGCTTGGCGCTGAGCGCCGCCCGCAGATTCGCGGTCCCGTTCCAATGCAGCACCATGGCTGTCGCCTGGTTCTCCAAGCGGAATATATAAAGGTACCGGTTGGTGACGTCGATCCCGTTGTCCTTGATGATCTCCTCGCGCAAGAATCCCAAATACGGATTACCCGCCGGGTCAATCGCCAACTGCGGCGAATTTGTGTAAGTGTCGCGAGACATCGTGAAAAGCGGCAGATCGAAGGTTGCCGGGTCCATGCGGTCCCGAATGACGCGATCCGATCCCGATCCCATTATTCGTGTGACGGTTCCGTTCGGGGCCACCTTCGAAAGAGTTCCACGCCCCAGATCCAGGACATAAAGCGTCCCATCCGGCGCCACTTTCGCCTGCAGCGGCCCCACGAAACCATCGGCCACCTGCCGGATCCGGTTGTCCGCCGTCCATTCCACAATCGATCCCGATTCGGATAGGCAGAGGTATCTGGCGCCGGACGGGGTGGCCTCAAAACAGGAAACCTCCGAACTGCCGGAAAGGTAGTAGGCTTCCGAAGGCACGCCGGCCGCCGGAATTCTCGATTGGAGCCGGGCCGTCAGCGGAAAGGCGAACTCCTGCGCGAATATGGCGGAGCCTCCACAGACCAGGGCGAACACAAAGCTGAAACGATGCATGGATCTGGCGAATTTCTCCTTATATAGTTGTAACGCGGATTCCCGAAGATGTATGCGTCATTTGTACTTAGGGCGGACAGATTTTACCTGCCGGCGACGGCGGACCGGGACGCTCATCTACCGTTGCCTGCGTTTCGGCATACGTCTAGTCCGTGTCCAGGTTCCGCCGCGGCCTTCTAGAATAGAGTAAATGCTTCTGTACTTGGATGCGAACGCTGCGCTGCTGCTGGCCGCTGTTGGTGTCCTGCTGATTTGCGCCGAGTTCTGCTTGCCGGGCTGGGTTCTCCCCGGAGTGGCGGGAGGAGTGTGTCTGCTGTGCGGTTCCCACCGCCTGGCAATGCTGGACGCCGACGCGGCGGCGGCGGCGGGAATCGGCGCGGCGATAATCGGCGCGGCGGCGGCGGGCTACGGCCTGCTACCCGAGTGGGCCGGTCTGCCGCTGCTGGCTAGCGTGCCATGGCTCTGCCGCTTGTTGCTGCCGGGAACGATACAATGGCCAGTGGCGACGCTGGCGGCCGTGTCCCCGATGGCTGTTTTTTTCCTCCTTCGTATCGCCGCCCGTGCCGGCGCAAACAAAACATTCCTACAATAAGTTGTTTTGGCGTGCCAGACAGTATATTCTCAGGGAGAGCAAAAGAGGGAGTAACGGGAATGCCTCGTAACGAAGACGGTGAAATGGAATTAGTGCTCGGCAACAAACAGTTGTTGAGCGTTCTTTTCATTCTGGTGGTGCTGCTGGGTGTGTTTTTCACAATGGGTTACGTCGTGGGGCGAAATAATCCCAGCGACGAGAAATTACGTCTGGCGGTGGCCAGGAATCAGGTTGCCGTGGCGGGAAAATTGCCGCCGATGACTGTGGATCCAACGTCCGGCGCCGTCTCGACTAAGCCCAGCCCGGCGGCGGCGGAAACACCGGCCCCGGCCCAGCCGGTAACGGTTGAACCCACCAGGAAGGAACCGGAAAAGAAGGAGGAGCCGAAAAAAGAGACGGTCAGGATAGCGGCCGAACTCAAGAAGGAGGACGCGAAAATGAAAGAGCCCGCTCCCGCTCCCGCTCCTTCCGTTCCGGTTGTCGTTGCCGGCGGGATGTTCCAAGCCACGCCGAGTGCCGGCCAGTATCTTCAGGTTGCCGCTATCGATCGCCCCGGCGCAACCGGGATGGCGGAAGCGTACCGCAAGCAGGGCTTCCCCGCGCTAATCACTCCCAGTTCTTCCCCCACTTTGTTCCGCGTCGTCATTGGACCGCTGAAAGATAGCGGAGCCGTCGCCGATACCAAAATGCGCTTGAAGAATATCGGCGTCGAGGGCGCGATCCTGCGAAAATTCTAGGGTGAGCGATTTTGTTCAGATTGACCTTGCCCGCCCGCGGCTGCCCGCGTGGCTGCGCAAAGCGGATACCCACTTTGAGGCGGTCCATGAACTGAAACGGGGCCTGCGCCAGCGGAATTTGCACACCGTCTGCGAGTCCGCGCGCTGCCCCAACATTCATGAATGCTTCCATCGGGGCGCCGCCACGTTCATGATCCTCGGCAACCTGTGTACTCGCGGTTGCGGCTTCTGTTCGGTCCCGAAAGGCTCACCAGCCAAGATGGAATTCTCGCTTGACGCCGCCGAGCCGGCCCACGTTGCCGATATGGCGGCGCAGATGAATCTGCGCTATGTCGTCATCACCAGCGTGAATCGCGATGAGCTTCCCGACGGCGGCTCGCGGCACTGGGCCGAAACCGTACGGGAAGTCCGGAAAGTCCTTCCCGACGCCAAAATCGAAGTTCTCACCCCCGATTTCTGCGGCGACACGGATGCCGTCGCTCGCGTTCTCGACGCCGGACCCGACGTCTACAATCACAATATGGAGACTGTCCGCCGCCTCTACCGCCGTGTGCGTCCGCAGGCCGATTACCGGCAATCTCTGGACGTGCTGGCATTCGCCCGGCAATACCGGCCGGACGTGTTGACGAAGTCCGGACTGATGGTGGGCCTTGGCGAAACCGGGGAGGAGGTGCATCAGTTGCTTCGCGATGTGCGCAATTCCGATGTCCACGTCGCCACCATCGGCCAATACTTGCAGCCCACGCGGCGTAATCTCCCCGTCACCGAATACCTGACGCCGGAGCAGTTCGCGGCCTATCAATCCTACGGCATGTCCATCGGCTTTCAAATGGTCTTCAGCGGACCCTTCGTCCGCTCCAGCTATATGGCCGACCTCGTCAACGAGCAGGCCACGTCCCACTAGCGTGTCGATCCGCATACTGCTCGCGCTGCTTACCGGACTGCTGCTGGTGCTGCTCTATCCGCCCTTCGGCTTTGCGTTGCTGGCGCCTCTTTCACTGACGCCGCTGTGTCTGGCGCTCGGCCGCGAATTCCGGCCTGTCGCGCGCTTCGCCCTTGGCTTTATCAGCGGGCTGGTTCTATGGGCGGGCGTTTGCTGGTGGATCGCCCCTGTCCTGGCCGTCCATGGCGGCATGGGCGATTTCGGAGGCTGGGGTACTTTCGCCCTGTTCTGTCTGCTCAAGTCCATTCACTGCGGTCTGTTTGGCTTGCTGGCGGGAGTCCTCATAAAGCACTGGTTCGCGCCACCGGCTATAGCGCTCCTCTGGGCTGTCCTTGAACGCACCCAGGAGCCGTTGACGCTCTTCGGCTGGCTGATGCTCGGTGACGCCGGTATCGATATGGGCTTGCCGCTTCGCGTGGCTCCATTTGCGGGCGTCTACGGCATCTCATTTCTCTTCGCCCTGACCGCCGCCTGCTTCGCCGCAATTCTGTTGAAGCGACCGCGTCAGCACGCCTTATGGGCATTGCTGACGCTTCTTCCCGTCCTGTTGCCCGCGCTCCCCGTCGCTCTCCGCCCTGCAGCCCACGCCGCCCTTGTCCAACCCAATCTTCCCACCGCTCACGAGGCGAATCCGGACTCTTACGCCGAGTCTAAAGCCCATTTCGCCCGGCTCTCGCTCGATGCCCTGCGGGAAGGGCCTGTTGATGTCGTCGTCTGGCCCGAAACGCCCGGCCCCATGTTCTACGATGAGGATCCGGACCTCCGCGCTCGTGTTCGCGAAGTATCGACCGCCGCCAACGCGCCCGTGATCCTTGGCACAATTTGGCGAGATCGATCCGGCGCCCCGCGCAACTCCGCACTTATCGCTCCGGCCGCCCTCCGTTACGACAAAATGTTCCTCGTTCCCTTCGGCGAATATGTTCCGTCGCTCTTCTCATTCGTCAATCAGGTCTCCGACGAAGCCGGCGCCTATATTCCCGGCGAGCAGATAACGCTTATGCCCATCGGAGGCCGGAAGGCAGGCACGTTCATCTGTTACGAATCGGCCGTCGGTCATCATGTCCGCAACTTCGCGCGCGAGGGCGCGAGTGTCTTTTTCAATATCTCCAACGACGGCTATTTCTTCCGCACACCGGCCCGTGAACAGCATCTGCAATTGGTCCGCATGCGCGCGGTTGAAAACCGGCGCTGGATTGTCCGCGCCACGAATAACGGCATTACCGCGGTAATCGATCCGGCCGGAGCGGTGCGCGAACAGATTCCGCCTTTCGACCGGCGTTCCGTTCGCGCCGGTTTTGGCTATGTCGAGGAGCTAACCATTTTCACCGTTGGCGGGGACTGGTTCATTGTCGGGGGCGCGCTGGCCGTCTGCGCCGCGCTCATCGCTTCGCAATGGCCGAGTTATCGCAAACCGCGCCCTCGCAAACCCCAACCATCACCCCAGCGCAAGCCGGAAAACCGTCCGGAAAATGATCCACCCCGCGCGCGCGGAAGCGCGTAAGTTTCCGCTCACCTTATTCTCCCCGGCCACTCGAACTCCATAACGCACCGGAACTTCAACCACCCGCAGACCCAAACGCAGCGCCTTAATCTGCATTTCAATCGTCCACCCGAAATTGCGGTCCTCCATCTTCAGCCTCTCCAACGCATCGCGGCGGATCGCGCGGAATGGTCCCAAATCGCTATAACGGCCGCCCCAAAATAACCGCATCAGGAAACACGCCAGGTCATTCCCAAACTTCTGATGCGGCAACAACGCTCCCTTTGCCGCCTCCCCCGTTGTCCGCGACCCAATCACCAGATCCGCCTCGCCCGCCCGGATCGGCGCCAACAGTGCGTATGCCTCCAGAGGGTCTTCCGACAAGTCCGCCTGCATCCAAACTACAATTTCAGCCTCCGGCGGCAACGCCGCTATCGCCGCCAGCGACGCCGCTCCGTACCCCCGCTCCGGCTCAGTTACAACCATCGCTCCCCGCGCCTTCGCCACCGCCGCCGTCCCATCCGTCGAACCGTTATCCGCCACAATAATCCACCGGAACAAATCGACCGGTATCGCGTCAAATAGTAGCGGCAGGCATTCTGCCTCGTTCAAAGCCGGAATTATCAAAGCCGCTACCATTTCAGAGTACAATTCAGCGTAGTAGGGATTCATGACGCCTGACCAGCCACAGCCTGAAAAACCCGCCGAAACCAGACACCTTCTGCAGGGCGCGGCCTATTGGCTGCGCGACCTCATGCTCTCCGTCGTCATCGCCGTTGTCATCATCTTGTTCCTATATCAGCCCGTCAAAGTCGAAGGCACGAGCATGATGCCCGCGCTTGAAGATCAGGAGCGGATCTTCATTAACAAATTTTTGTACCGCTTCGGCCTCGGCGAAATCGAACGCGGCGATACCGTCGTCTTCTGGTTCCCCCGCGATCCGTCGAAGTCCTACATCAAACGCGTCATCGGCGTGCCGGGCGATCTCATCGAAGTGCTCGACGGCGAGGTGCGGCTTAATGGCGCCGTTGTCAACGAACCCTACGTCGCCGAAGAGTTCCGCGACCGCCTGACCGTCCCCGCCACCCGCGTTCCCGCCGATTCCTTTTACGTCATGGGCGACCATCGCACCTCGTCGAATGACTCGCGCGCGTGGGGCGTCGTTCCCCGGCGCTTTATTTACGGTAAGGCTGTTCTCGTCTACTGGCCGCTTGAAAAAATGGGCGTGCTTCGATAGCGGCGCGGGGCCAAGCCTAACTCGAAAACACCCGCCCCTTGTTCTGCCCAATCAGGATCTGAAACAACCGGTGCGAAATCAACTCATGCAGCGTCAACAACTCGCTGTTCGCCGCCGTGATTCCGGCCGCGTCCCGAATATCGGCTACCGGCGGTCCGCCAGCCTTCAGGGCCTCCGTCGCGTCTTTAATCACCGGATCCGTCATCGCCTCCCCGGCCATCTCCCATAGCGCGATAAAGCGGTCGACCGCCGTCGGAAAGCTCACGTGAAAAACCCCGTGCGAGGAAGTCGTTCGCGGCGGTTTGTAGTCCAAGTTGAAAGGCCCGTTGTAGCCATACGTGCGCAGCAGGATCAAGACGTTTAACCAGTCCAGCGGATTCACCAGGGCCACCGCGATATCGACATCATGCTTGCCGGGATAGCCGTCATTAATGTCGAAGTGGAACAGCTTGCCGCACATCAGCGCCCGCGCCAGCGCCGCCCGCGGGGCCGTTCCCCACATCAGTTCATGCAAGTACTCCGGGTTCAATCCGACCATCGCCGGATGCTTGATCAGGCCCGAGAAAATCAGCGCCAGCATGGAGTCCGACGTCGGCAGCAGGATTTCCGCCACCGGCTCAAACGGCTTCGCTTCCATGCAATGCTTCAGCGTCGCCCGGTCGTTTTTCAGCGACAGTTCGATGTCCTTCTCACACGCCGCGTTAATACACTCCGCGTACCACTTCAGCGTTTGCAATTCGTCCATCGCGCCCTGAATGAAATAGCCCAATGCGCCCGGCCAGTAAACCGCATATTGAGCGCCTAACTGATGGCCAATAGCGACGGTGTTCTCCACGCGCCAGTTGGCGTACTCGCGAACCTGGCCGGAATGCGCCGCCGGGCTGGCCGCCCACACCGGATTGTGAAACGTCTCAGTGGTGACCATCGAGCAGGCCAGCCCGTTTTTCTTCAGCGTTTCGCCAATGCGCCCAACGATGGCATCCTGCCCATCCCGCCCCAATTGGTCCGTCGGAATTACGTCGGTGTCGTGCGTACACCAGTAGCCAATACCGATTTTGGCGTACTCCTCGATCACCCTTTCAAACGTCACATCGGGCCGGGTCCTATCTTGAAAAAGAGAATGCCCCGGATAGGCCGCCGCCCATTGCGGGCCGGTGATGAAATACTTCCGGCGTTGATCCGGGGTGTAAGCGCCGCCGCAGGCCGCCGCGAGGCGTTCCACTACGGATTGTTGTTGATTGACAGGGATCGGAGGCATAAGTGGCTCAAACAAGTATAGACCCCTGATAGAATGATCGGCTGATGACTCAACCCGCCAAGCCCGCCACTCTTCCCTCGTTGGTGCCACCGCCGGCCGAGTTCGCCGCCCAGGCCAACGTCTCCGGAATGGACGCCTACAAGGCGCTCTATGACAGCGCCGTTAACAACCCTTCCGAGTTCTGGGGCCGTCTCGCCGAAACCGAGTTGGACTGGTTCCAGCGGTTCGACAAGGCGCTCGACTGGCAGCCGCCCTTTGCCAAATGGTTTACTGGCGGCAAGATCAACGTCAGCTATAACTGCATTGACCGCCATCTGAAAACCAGCAGGAAAAACAAGGCGGCCATCATCTTCGAAGGCGAGCCCGGCGACCAGCGCATCATCACGTACCAGGAACTCCACCGCCTCGTTTGCCGTTTCGCCTCCTCGCTCCTCGCGCTCGGATTGGAAACCGGCGACCGCGCCATCATCTACATGCCGATGATCCCGGAAGCCGCTATTGCTATGCTGGCCTGCGCCCGGCTCGGCATCCCGCACAGCGTTGTCTTCGGCGGCTTCTCGGCGGAAGCGTTGAAGGCCCGCATCCAGGATCTGGAAGCCAAAGTAATCCTGACGACCGATGGCGGCTGGCGCCGCGGCAAGGAAGTGCGCCTTAAGGACGCGGTCGACGACGCCCTCAAGTTCTGCCCCAGCGTCGAGCATGTTGTCGTCTACCAGCGCACCGGTTCCCATGTCCACATGGAATCCGGCCGCGACCATTGGTGGCACGTACTGGACGAAACCGCCCGCGAAGACGTCCCCGCAGTCGAACTCGATAGCGAGCATCCGCTCTACGTCCTTTATACTTCCGGAACCACCGGCAAGCCCAAGGGAATTCTCCACACCACCGCCGGATACATCCTGCAATGCACGATTACCATGAAGTGGGTTTTCGACCTCAAGGAATCCGACACTTACTGGTGTACCGCCGACGTTGGCTGGGTCACTGGCCACTCTTATGTCGTCTACGGGCCTCTCTCCGCCGGCGCCACGACGATCATGTACGAAGGCGCTCCGGACACGCCCGCTTTTGACCGCTGGTGGCGTCTGGTCGACAAGTACAAGGTCAGCATCTTCTATACTTCCCCCACCGCCATTCGTGCCCTGATCCGTCAGGGGGACCACTGGCCGGAGCGTCACAACCTGGACAGCATCCGCCTGCTGGGGAGCGTCGGCGAGCCCATCAATCCCGCCGCCTGGGAATGGTTCCACCGCATTATCGGCCACAACCGCTGCCCCATTGTCGACACGTGGTGGCAGACGGAGACCGGCGCCATCATGATCGCCCCCATGCCGGGCGCGGTTCCGCTGAAGCCTGGATCCGGCACGCTCCCCATGCCCGGCCTGATTGCCGAAATTGTCGACAACAACGGCAACCCCGTGCCGGACGGCCACGAAGGTTTTCTGATTCTCAAATCTCCCTGGCCCAGCATGTTGCGCACCATCTACGGCGACCCCGACCGCTATAAGGAGCAGTACTGGTCCAAGGTGCCGGGCGCTTATTTCACCGGCGACGCCGCGCGCCGCGATAAGGACGGTTACTACTGGATCCTGGGCCGAGTCGACGACGTCATGAACGTCAGCGGCCACCGCCTTAGCACGATGGAGATTGAATCGGCTCTTGTCCGCCATCCGGCGGTTGCGGAGTCCGCGGTGGTCGGCAAGCCGCACGAGATTACCGGTCAGGCGGTCTGCTGCTTTGTGACCTTGAAGAAGGGCATCACCGATCACGAGAAGCTGGGGCTGGAACTCCGCCAATGGGTCGCCCACGAGATTGGCGCATTCGCCAGGCCGGAGGAGATCCGCTTTACCGATGCTCTTCCGAAGACCCGCAGCGGTAAGATCATGCGGCGGCTGCTGCGCGAGATTGTCACCAGCCACACTGTGGCCGGCGACGTGACGACCCTTGAGGATATGAACGTGTTGACGACGCTTTCCGCCCAGCACGACGAAGACTAATCATCGCCACTCCACTAGTTAAAAACTTCGACCGAAACATCAAACAAGGCAGCAGGTTCCTTCGCATGCGTCTTACTGATGGCGCGGCTTCCGTTGATCACGCCGGAAAAATAACCCCGTGAGCTTATGCTTCAGCCCATCGTGGCGGCTAAACCGAACGCGCTGGCGGCCGCGAGGGATAAGAGCCAAGGTCTGGGAACTGGTAGGCCCAGCGAACCGGGTTTCCCCGGCCGCCCGGACGGCGGTGGGGTTTTAGTTGATTTAGGCGCTAATGGCAAGCATCGGTATAGTAATGACGGCTGCCGCCAGGAAAATGCGTTTTGCTGGCATCGAGACCCTCCTGTCAGGTTTCAAAGTCTTCTCCAGAGAACACTTCCCGGTCGGGATATTGCGATTGCGGTTAGAAGAGCGGGCCTTCGCCGTAGATGCCGCGGCGGATGTTGCGGCTTTCGTCTTCGACTTCGGGGAGGAGTTCGGGGAAGTCGTTGGTGGCGGCCCAGGCGGCGAGGCCGGTGGCGATGGTCAGGTCGTCGTGCGCGCTGTTGTCCTCGGGTCTGGCGTCGTTGCCGGAGAGTTCGAGGAGTTCCTCTTTCAGCATTTCCCAGCCTTCGACGCCGTCTTCGCATTTGAGCGAGTTGGCCGCTAAGAGAAGCTGGAGGGTCGAAACAATGGTGCGGCGGGGCAGGCCGATGTAGCCGCCGGCCAGGGTGTTGGCTCCTTTGCCGCCGGTGATGAAGACGGGCTTGATGGTCACGCTACCGGAGAGGTTGCGGCGCAGGCGATCGACAATGGGCGGGCCGGGGCCGCCAGCGTCGATGATGAGTTGTTTTGACTTTGCGGGCAGTGTGGGATCGAACTCTCCCAGGCGGTCCTCAAGCAACTCGTAGAGGCTTTCGTAACTGATTCCGATGGGAAACCGCTTGAGGAAACAGATGTTGAGTTGGGGCTCGAAGAGGTACTCAAACGTCACGGGGCAGCGGCCGTGGGCGACCCAAAAGAGAAAGAGCGCGGCGAGGGCGGAGTGGTCGCGGCGCTGGCCGAGGTCGAGGGCGAAGTACCACATGGGGAGGGGGTAGCGGGTGGCGTGGCGGACGAAGCGCAG
>Ga0163151_10001728_pt1 | contig 36150 bp, 33 predicted proteins | sample OliLakLV19MP5IB2_FD_145596 | JGI IMG/M metagenome (GOLD analysis project Ga0163151, IMG submission 145596) | Freshwater microbial mat bacterial communities from Lake Vanda, McMurdo Dry Valleys, Antarctica - Oligotrophic Lake LV.19.MP5.IB-2 | ecosystem: Environmental > Aquatic > Freshwater >... | reverse complement strand
GTCCGCAAGCGACCAGGCATGTACATCGGTTCCACCGGTCCGCGAGGTCTGCACCATCTCGTCTACGAAGTCGTCGACAACTCGGTCGATGAAGCTCTCGCCGGCTATTGCGACACGATCGACATCAGCATTCGGCGTGATGGATCCGTGCGTGTTGTTGACAATGGCCGCGGCATCCCAGTTGACCTGAACCAACAGGAACAGAAGTCGACGGTCGAGGTCGTCATGACAATCCTTCACGCTGGGGGAAAATTCGGCGGCGGCGGATATTCAGTCTCCGGTGGGCTACACGGGGTCGGCATCTCGGTCGTGAACGCTCTTTCTCGAGAACTCGACATCGAGGTTCGCCGTCAGGGCCATGTCTGGCGCATGAGTTTCACGAACGGCGTACCGGATGCGCCGCTCAACCGGGGTGAGTCGTCTGATCAAACCGGGACCACAGTAACGTTCTGGCCAAGCGAAGAGACCTTTGAGACGGTTGAGTTCGACTACGAGACGCTCCGGGCCCGCTTCCAGCAGATGGCGTTCTTGAATAAGGGACTCCGAATAAACATTGCTGATGAGCGGGGCGACGGCAACAACGACAGCTATCTCTATGAGCGCGGCCTCGTGGATTACGTCGAGTACCTCAACAAGGCAAAGAAGAACGAACTGATCCATCCCGAAATTATTGCCTTCGAGTCGGAGGACGCCGATCGCAAGATCTCCCTCGAGGTCGCGATGCAATGGACGAACGGGTACACCGAGAGCGTGCACACCTACGCGAACACCATCAATACGCACGAGGGCGGAACTCACGAAGAGGGGTTCCGCGCGGCGCTCACGACCCTCGTCAATCGCTATGCCCGTGAGAAGGGCATTATCAAGGAGAAGGACGAGAACCTCTCTGGCGACGACGTGCGCGAGGGCCTGACCGCCGTTATTTCGGTGAAGCTCGCCGAGCCACAGTTTGAGGGGCAAACCAAGACAAAGTTGGGAAATACCGAGGCAAAGACCTTCGTGCAGCGCGTTGCTGGTCAGCAACTGGGGGATTGGTTCGATCGCAATCCGACACAAGCTCGCGATGTCATCCGCAAGGCCATTCAGGCATCTCAGGCTCGCATTGCCGCTCGAAAGGCACGCGAGCAGACTCGAAGAAAGGGCCTGCTCGAATCTGGCGGGATGCCGGGAAAGCTCCGCGATTGCTCAAGCAAGGACCCGTCGCTCTCGGAGATTTTCATCGTCGAGGGAGATTCCGCTGGTGGTTCAGCCGTGCAAGGTCGAAACCCCGAGTTTCAGGCGATCCTGCCACTGCGCGGCAAGATACTTAATGTTGAGAAGGCGCGGCTCGATCGCGCACTTGCAAACACCGAGGTGCAGGCCATGATCACGGCGTTCGGCGCCGGAATCGGCGAAGACTTCGACCCGAGTAAGACCAGGTACCACAAGATCGTGCTCATGGCTGATGCCGATGTTGACGGACAACACATCACGACGCTGCTCTTGACGTTGCTGTTCCGCTACATGCGCCCGCTCATCGATCACGGCTACGTTTACCTCGCGCAACCGCCGCTCTATCGTCTGAAATGGACGAACGCAGAGCACGAGTTTGTGTACAGCGATCAAGAGCGCGATGCTGTGCTCGCAGACGGGGCAGCCGCCGGAAAACGGATACCCAAGGAGAACGGCATCCAACGCTACAAGGGCCTCGGCGAGATGGACTACACCGAACTCTGGGAAACCACGATGGACCCTGCGACCAGGACGCTGCTTCAAGTGACTCTGGATGACGCGGCAGCAGCAGACGAGATTTTCTCGACTCTCATGGGAGAAGACGTCGAGTCGCGACGGAGCTTCATTCAGCGCAATGCCAAAGACGTTCGATTCCTCGACATTTAGTTCCCAACTGGTCGAGCCTGTCGAGACCTCCCAGACGAAAGGCCACTGATGGCTGACAACGAAACTCCTGAACAAACCTTCGACAAGGCCACTGTCGACGCCCGCCACGACAAAGTCGATCAGGTGGATCTCCAACTGGAGATGCAGCGTTCGTACCTTGACTACGCGATGAGCGTGATCGTTGGCCGAGCGCTGCCCGACGTGCGTGACGGGCTCAAGCCCGTGCACCGTCGAGTCATCTATGCGATGTACGACGGGGGCTACCGGCCCGACAAGGGATTCAACAAGTGCACGCGCGTCGTCGGTGAGGTCATGGGGCAGTTCCACCCTCACGGCGATACGTCAATCTACGACGCACTCGTGCGGTTGGTGCAGCCGTGGAGCCTGAGATATCCACTTGCGCTTGGGCAAGGCAACTTCGGCTCAGCCGGCAATGACGGCGCTGCTGCGCCGCGGTACACCGAAACGAAGATGGCGCCGTTGGCCATGGAGATGGTGCGGGATATCGATGAAGCGACCGTCGACTTCCAAGACAACTACGACGGCAAGACACAAGAGCCTGTTGTATTGCCAGCGCGCTTTCCCAACCTCTTGGTCAACGGCTCGGTCGGCATTGCGGTTGGCATGGCGACGAACATTCCGCCGCATAATCTGCGCGAAGTCGCCGCAGGGGCACTGTGGTCGCTCCAGAATCCGGATGCCACGCGTGATGAACTCTTCGAGGCGTTGCTGCAACGCATCAAAGGGCCGGATTTTCCAACCGGCGCGCAAATTCTTGGTGTCAGAGGAATCCAAGACGCCTACCGTACCGGTCGCGGCTCGATCACAATGCGGGCGGTCGTCAGTGTCGAGGAACTTCAAGGCCGCACGTGCCTTGTCGTCACCGAACTTCCGTATCAGGTCAATCCTGACAACCTCGCACTCAAGATCGCAGAACTCGTCAAAGACGGCAGAATTGGTGGAATCGCCGACATCCGCGATGAGACCTCTGGTCGCACAGGTCAACGACTTGTCATCGTGCTCAAACGCGATGCCGTCGCGAAAGTCGTACTCAACAACCTGTACAAGCACACACCGCTGCAAGACAACTTCGGTGCAAACATGCTTGCGATTGTCGATGGCGTCCCCCGAACGCTTCCACTCGACGGTTTCATCGGCCACTGGATCGACCATCAGCTCGACGTCATCATTCGACGCACGAGCTACCGTCTACGTCGGGCCGAGGAACGCGCACACATTCTTCGGGGCTACCTCAAGGCGCTTGAGGCCCTTGACGAGGTGATCGCTCTCATCCGTCGCTCGCCGAACGCTGACGAAGCGCGAACCGGGTTGATGCAACTGCTGTCCATTGACGAGCTGCAAGCCAACGCCATTCTCGACATGCAATTGCGCCGACTCGCAGCGCTGGAGCGCCAGAAGATTATTGACGAGCACGACGCTATCGAAGCGAAGATTGCCGACTTCAATGACATTCTCGCTACCCCGTCGCGGCAACGAGAAATCATCAGCACCGAACTCACCGAGATCGTCGACAAGTTCGGCGATGATCGCCGCACCGAGATTATGTTCGGCTTCGACGGAGACATGAGCGTGGAAGACCTCATTCCAGAAGAGGAAATGGTCGTCACCGTCACCCGCGGCGGCTACATCAAACGAACGAGGAGCGACAACTACCGAAGTCAACACCGCGGTGGTCGCGGTGTGCGCGGCGCTCAATTGCGTGCCGACGATGTGGTGAACCACTTCTTCGTCACGACCACGCATCACTGGCTGTTGTTCTTCACCAACACCGGCCGCGTGTACCGAGCAAAAGCGTACGAAGTCCAAGAGGCCGGCCGTGACACGAAAGGTCAGCACGTCGCCAACCTGCTCGCGATGCAGCCGGGTGAGGAGATCGCTCAAATCCTCGACATCCGCGATTACCAGGCGGCGAAGTATCTCGTTCTCGCAACCCTCGGTGGCCTTGTCAAAAAGACCGCGCTCACCGAGTACGACACGAATCGCACCGGGGGAATTATCGCCATTAATCTGCGTGACGGTGACGAGGTTGTGTCGGCCATGCTCATTGACGATGATGACGACGTGCTGCTGGTGTCGAGAAAGGGCATGTCGATTCGGTTCACAGCCTCGGACTCCGCTCTGCGCCCAATGGGCCGATCCACCTCGGGTGTGATCGGAATGCATTTTCGAAAGGACGATCGCTTGCTGAGCGCGAGCGTCGCCACCGACAGCGGCTACGTCTTCGTCGTGACCGAGGGCGGCTACGCCAAGCGCACGGCCGCGGACCAATATCGGGTGCAGAACCGCGGCGGTCTCGGTATCAAGGTCGCCAAGCTTGCAGAAGCGCGAGGCGACCTTGCGGGAGCGCTCATCGTCAGCGACGAAGACGAGGTGCTTGTGGTCCTTGCCAGCGGCAAAGTGGTACGCTCGTCTGTCGCCGAGGTCCCAGCCAAGGGCCGTGACACGATGGGCGTGGTCTTTGCCCGATTCGCCGATGAAGACAAGATCATCGCGATCGCCAAGAACGGCGAACGAAACCTAGATAATCAGGAACTCGACGGTGCCATCGACAACGATGAAGCCACGCTTGAGGATGCCCGGAAGGACGAGTCAACACATGAGTAGTGTCGCGGAAAAACTGCAACGCAAGTCGCAACGTCAGGTCGCAGTGAAGCAAGTTCGACTCAAGCTGGTGTACATCGACTTCTGGTCGGCAGTCAAGCTCTCGTTCCTGATCGCCGCATCGCTCGGTATTGTGCTGGTCGTGGCAGCCCTGCTCATCTGGATTGTTTTGAATTCAACCGGAATCTTCGGCGACCTCGACAGCATCTTCAAGGACATTCTCGGCAACCCCGAGTTCAGTGCCGCGACAAGCTTCGCCCTGCCGCAAGTGGCGCTCTTCTCCTGCATTGTCGCGCTGCTGAACACCGTCATCGGCACTGCGCTCGGCGCGATCGCAAGCATCCTCTACAACTTCAGTGTTCGCCTTACCGGTGGGCTGCTGGTGGGCTTCACGAACAACTAGCCGATTACGTCATTCCCGAGCAGTGCGATACTCTCGTATCTGCTTCAGGGGGCTATAGCTCAGGTGGTTAGAGCGCTTCGCTGATAACGAAGAGGTCCCAGGTTCAAGTCCTGGTAGCCCCACAGGAATCTCAAAAAGAGGTTCCTAAATTGTACAAACATGGGGCCTTAGCTCAATTGGTAGAGCGCCTGCTTTGCAAGCAGGAGGTCAGGGGTTCGATTCCCCTAGGCTCCACAACTGTCACTCCTCAGACCGGCTCGGCCCCGTCAGGCTCCTCTTCAATCCACAGGTCGTCGTCGGCGCGCAGAGTCTGCCATGCGGCGTACGCCACGGCGGCGAAAGCGACCAACCCGATTCCGATCACAATGTAGCGACCGGGTCCAGCAGGCTTTGGCTTGATGAGCCCAGCCTTTGTGCCGAGGTCCGTGCCGTACTTCGATGCACGAGCGATCGCATCCCGAACGTGTTGATTCTTAGCGACCTCAATCGCCGCAAGCGCGGTACCGAGAGCGGAGGATACGGCAGGCAAGACCTCACCGACAAATCGGTCCCGAGTGCCTGCTGCCGCGTTGCGAGCTCCGGCAACTCCGGCTCCGATTGCGGGCCTTACCCGATCCTCGTACGCGTCGCGCACCCGCGGCGAAACCTCTTCGCGGGCGTAGTTCGCAGCCTGCCTGCTTGCGTCTCGAACTACCTTCGAGGCGTGATCGAGCAAGTCCTTCTGGTCCCCCCACAGTGCTTCTGCATGACTTCTGAGGCGGAGAAGCTCTTTGCGACGTTTGCGCGATAGGGCCATGATGGAACCTCCGGTGTGTGTTGGTCGAGCTTCAATACTGTCACGCCGGCTCGCGAAGGGGTATCCCGATGTCTGGGAGCTGGCTGGATGCTGCGCGGCTTCGAGTTGATTGAGGCGTGCAAGAATTGGAGCCATGTCAAAGCACACTGCGGTAGCAACTGTCGTCACGAATCTCGGCGTCATCAAGCTGAACTTGTTCGGGAATCACGCCCCGAAGACCGTGGCGAACTTCGTCGGGCTAGCGGCTGGCACGATCGAGTGGACCCACCCAGCGACCGGCAAAGTGTCGAAAGAGAAGCTGTACGACGGTGTGATCTTTCACCGAATCATCAAGGACTTCATGCTGCAAGCTGGCGATCCGCTTGGTCAAGGCACCGGAGGGCCCGGGTTCGAATTCGATGACGAGATCCACCCAGAGCTAAATTTCTCCGAGCCGTACGTACTCGCAATGGCCAATGCTGGGACCCGCGGCGGGCGCGGAACGAACGGCTCTCAATTCTTTATTACGACGGTTGCAACCCCGTGGCTTCAGGCCAAGCACACAATTTTCGGTGAGGTTGCCGACGAAGAGTCCAAGCACGTCGTTGATGCCATCGAGGCAGTGCAGACAGTGCGAGACAAGCCTGTTGTCGATGTCGTCATCGAGAGCGTCGTCGTCGACGAACAGTAGTCTTGGTGCCGAGCGAATCGACGGTGTCAGACAACGTCTGTTACCGACACCTGGATCGGCAGAGCTTTGTGCTCTGCCAGCGCTGCGGTCGAACTGTCTGTCCTGACTGTCAAACGCAGGCCGCCGTGGGCGTGCATTGTCCGGAGTGCGTTCGCGAAGCTCGTCAAGCCACCCCCCGTACCCGGCCGGCCGTTGTTCGAGCGTTTCGCCGCGGCGGCAGCACACCGGTGGTGAGCTACTCGATCCTTGGTTTGTGTATCGCCATCTACTTGCTCCAGATCATCCCCGGCAGCGGAGTCACAGCAGCCCTGCTGTACTTTCCGCCGTTGACATACACGGAGCCGTGGCGAATGACCACGGCCTTGTTCGTGCACTCGCAGAACTCCATCTTCCACATCTTGTTCAACATGTACGCGCTGTTCCTGTTCGGACCGATCCTGGAAGGATTGCTTGGGCGCGCCCGATTCTTGGTGCTGTACCTCTTGAGCGGCGTTGGAGGCTCGGTTGCAGTGCTCCTGCTAGCGCCATACAGCGCTGTCGTTGGAGCATCCGGTGCGATCTTTGGGCTGTTCGGTGCGTTCTTCGTGATCCAACGCAAGCTTGGCGGCAATAGCGTTCAGTTGTTTGTTGTGATTGCCCTGAACTTTGCAATCGGCTTTTTGCCCGGCACAAACATCTCGTGGCAGGCCCATCTTGGCGGCGTCATCGTTGGTGCGCTCGTTGGTCTGATCTACCTCGCGACGAGGCGACCCGATCAAAAGGCCAAACAGATCGCACTGATCGCAGCACTCGCGGTTGCGCTGCTGGTGCTCACGCTGTTGAGATTGTTCGTCATCTAGGCCGGGCCACCCCGAAGTGCACCGCGAGGTTATCCACAGGCTTCTCCACAGTGGGTATAACTACACGAATGTAGTTAGAGAGTACCGACTAACGCCAGCGGGTTGTCATGAGGAATCCCACGAACATGATCCCAAACCCAATTGCGATATTCCAGTTTCCGAGCGCAGGCAGCGGCCATTGGCTCTGGGTGACATAGAACACGATGATCCACGCGAGCCCGACAAGCATGAAGCCAAACATCACCGGCTTGAACCACACCGGATTCGGAGCGGGCTCGCTCGACGATGGTGTGGGACGGTCTGGATTGGAGACTGCGCTCGTACGGGCCATGCCGCCAATTCTAGCCGGAACGATTCGAGCGAACACCAATTCTCGCCGCCGAGCACCGTTACCCAGCGAGCCACCTTCAGCCTTCACCCGCGCGTGAACATCTACACTCACTATATGGTTCTTGCGGATGGCCGGGTCGATCGTCGCCGTCGTGGGCGCGCAAAGCGGCGAACGATGGTCGCAGGAGTTCTAGGAGAACTGCTCGTTACTGGGGGCGTGTTGGTGATGCTATTCCTTGGGTGGCAGCTGTGGTTCAACAACCTCGTGCTCGGCAACGCCCAACAGGTCGAGGCGGTGGAGCTGCAGCAGAGTTGGGACAAGGGCGAGGGCGTAGCGCCAGTGCCGTTAGAACGCCCTGACCCGGGAGAACCAGTCGTTACCGTGGTCCCGGCAAACGCCGTGAACTTCGGTGCGCTTATCGTCCCGCGATTCGGCGCCGACTACACAAGGCCGATCGCTGAAGGGGTCGGGATTGAAGACGTGCTGAACAAGCGCGGTGTCGGACATTACCCAGGAACACAGATGCCGGGCGAGATCGGTAACTTTGCGCTCGCCGCTCACCGCACCGGATGGGGCTCTCCGTTTCTCGACGTGAACAAGCTCCAGCTCGGCGACAGCATCTACATCGAAACTGAGGATGGCTGGTACCGATACGTCTTTCGCTCGCTTGAGTATGTATCACCATCTGGGGTTGACGTGCTTGCTCCGGTACCCCAAGCGTCCGGTGAAACTCCGCTTGATCGAATCATCACGCTCACGAGCTGCAATCCGTTGAATTCAGTTTCGGAACGAATCATCGCCTACGGGGTGTACGACACGTGGTACCCGAGGTCGGAGGGTGCCCCGGCTGAGATTGCCGGTCTCGCCCAAATTCAGGCAGTCGGCTGATGTACGTCGCACTCTGGAAGCTGTTGCCTGGACCGCTGTGGGTCAAGATTTTTCTAGCACTGATTCTCATCGCAGCAGCCCTTACCGCGCTCGTCTTGTGGGTGTTCCCTTGGGTCGAACAGTTCATGGCGCCGACTGACGTTACGGTCGGCGAATAGTGACCCACATTCTTGTTGTCGACAATTACGACAGCTTCGTTTATACCCTCAACGGGTATCTGCTCGAGCTCGGTGCTGAGACAACTGTTGTGCGTAATGACGATTTCGACGCGGATGCCGCGGCTAACGTAATCCGCGACTTCGACGGCGTTCTGCTGTCGCCCGGGCCAGGAACTCCTGTCGCCGCTGGAGTGAGCATCCCGATTGTCAAGGCTGCGGCGCAATCCGGACTTGCGCTGTTGGGCGTGTGTCTTGGGCATCAAGCTATTGCGGAGGCGCTCGGCGCGACGGTCACGCACGCTGAAGAACTCATGCACGGCAAGACGTCGCTCATCGAGCACGACGACAGCGACTTCTACGCAGGAGTGCCCCAGCCGTTCATCGCCACCCGCTACCACTCGCTCGCGGTCGTTGACGGAACGGTACCTGATGACCTCATCGTCACGTCGCGAACGACCGGGGGTGTCATCATGGGCCTGCGTCACGAGAGTCAACCCATCTTCGGAGTGCAGTTTCACCCCGAGTCGGTGTTGACGGAGGGTGGCTATCGCATGCTCGGAAACTGGCTCGCAGTCGCTGGATTGCCCGAAGCAGCTGAACGCGCGAAAGGCCTCACCCCTCTCGTCAAGCTTGCCTGACCGAGCAGGATTAACCGCCGCAATAGGTCAGCGTGACTTCCGACTTCTGGGGCTGCTCGCCCACGAGCGACTGCCTCGCAACGGTTCCGCCTCCGCAACCACCGTCGATATCGACGCGGAGCGAAAGCTGCAGCGCTTGGAGGGCTGAACTCGCGGCCGCGATCGCCTGCCCGGTGACATCGGGAATATTGACCAAGCCGTTTGAGACCACGAGGTTGACGGTGTCGCCTTGTCGGATGAGTCTGCCGTCGACAAGACGAGCGGAGCCGCCAGCCGGATCCGAGCGAATCACTATGCCGGCCGCGAGGTCAGCAGAGTATTCCGTCGTTGAACTGCCATAGGTCAGGTTCGCTCCGGCGATGGCTTCAATCGCTGTGGCCTCCGCCATCCGCGCGACATCCGGGACGGTAGCTGGAGTCTTGCCGATGGAAACGTACACCTTGATCTGCATGCCTGGACTGACGCTGACCCCCGCTTCAGGATCGGTGCGGATGATGACATCCTCAGCAATCGTGTCGCTTGGTTCTTCGAGACGCTCGGGTTCGAGTCCCGCCTCGATGAGGGTGGCGGACCCGTCTGCCCAGGTTTGGCCAGCGACCGCGGGGATATCGACTGCGATGTTCCCAACCAACTGTGGCGGCGTCAAACTGAAGGTCCAAAAGACCACTGCCGCGACGACCACAATCATTGAGACGATACCGGTCCAGATCCAAGCCACAGGAGGACGGCTTTGGGTTCTGACTGCACGATCTCCTTCATCAACAGTGAGTTGGCGAAGGGTTGCCTCTGAACCGGCAACCGCTGATGGATTCACGCCAAACAGAGTCGCATTGAAGTCGGTGGTCGCAATCTGCTTCCGCATGGGAACCGCGCCAGCGGCAGTTGTCTCGAGGTCTGCACGGAACCCGGCCGCGCTTTGGTACCGCTCGAAACGATCCTTGGCCAAGGATCGCAGCACGACAGCATCGAGGGTTGGCGAAACTTTCGGGTTGAGCGTTCCCGGGAGGACCGGTTCCGAGTTCACGTGCTGATAGGCCACTGCAACCGGGTTATCCCCGCGGAATGGCGCGCGGCCTGTCAGCATTTCAAAGAGCACTACGCCTGTCGAGTACAGGTCGGTTCGGGCGTCCACGATCTCGCCGCGCGCTTGCTCCGGTGAGAAGTATTGCGCCGTGCCCACGATGGCGCTCGTCTCGGCGATCGTTGCAGCGGAATCTGAGATCGCGCGAGCGATCCCGAAATCCATGACCTTGACCTGCCCGCTTGCGGTGATCATGATGTTGCCTGGCTTGATGTCTCGGTGCACAACACCAGCTCGGTGGGAGTACTCGAGAGCGGTCAATACTTGCGCAGTGATCCTCATCGCTTCGTCAGGCTCGAGCGGCCCGTCGGCAATGAGGTCCTTGAGCAGTCGGCCATCGACGTACTCCATCACGATGTATGGGATGAGGGTCTCGGTGCCGCGCTGGTCGACGATCAACTCTTCGCCGGCATCGAAAATGCGAACGATCGTTGGATGTGCCATCTTGGCGGCGTCTTGAGCTTCACGACGGAAACGCGAACGAAATGCCGGATCGCTTGCGAGCGTCGACTTGAGGAGCTTGACAGCCACACGACGCCCGAGACGAGAGTCTGTTCCGACGTGCACGTCTGCCATGCCGCCGCGACCAAGAAGGGTGCCGAGTTCGTATCTGCCCGCCAAGACTCGCACTCCCTGTGCTACGCCTTCAACCACGAGCCATCTCCCGAACGATTGCGACAATCCCCCCAACAGTGTACCTGCTGCCCTCGACCCGTCTCCTGGCCCGGTAGGGCTAGAAGCCGGTGACGGAAAGTGGGTCAGAAAGCGGTGATTCAAAGTCGGTGCAGATGGCCGTGTATGTGACTACCGTCGCCTCTCCTGCGGTGGCCGAGAGCTTAATGTCTGCGCTTGTCGCACCCGCCGCTAGTGGATTGCTTCCGACTAGCGACCCTTTCTGAACCTGAATACTGAACCCGGTGTGCGGTCTGCTCGCGGGACATCCGGTGTAGGCGGGCCACGTGACGGTGATCGTGTCGCCCGCCAGGAACGGACCAGCCGGCGCGATGAGCGGAGTCGGCCTAGTTGCGACGGGTGGTGGGATCTCGGCGTAGAAGCTCACCGTGATGACCTCACCCTTGCGCACGTTGCCCTTGGGCGTGACGCTGTAGGCGAACCCAACTTGCTCCTCGGTTGGCGCCACGGTGCCAACGCGCGCGTCGAGCGTCAGCCCAAGCTCGGTGAGGCGTTGCTCAACGGCCGCCTGATTGCGCCCGAGCAGCTCGTTCTCGTCGAGCATCACACGATTATTCGTCGGAGTCGGAGTCGGAGTTGACGCACTCGGACCAGGCGAAGCGGCGCTCGACGTCTCCGCCGGGCCCCCGTCGTTTGGGTTCGCGACAAGGGCCACAATTGTGCCGATCAGGATGACCGCCAAGAGCGATACAAGTGCAACGAGTGGCCACGTCCACGGATTGCGGCGAGCAGCATCGATCGGCTGAGCCGGGGTATTGATCGGTCCATTCGCCGTCATGACCCTTGTGGCTTGAGTCCCTTGACCGTAGTTGGCTCCCGCTGTCGCCACCAGCGAGCCCGTGCCGAGCACGCCAGGTACGGCAGCAGCAGCAGCAGCGACATCACCACGACGCAAGGCCACGGCCGCGCGCGCGAGGTGTGCGGCCGAAGCCGGACGGTCCGCCGGGCGCTTTGCGAGGCACGAATAGACGAGGTTTCGCACTGGCTCGGCGACCGTAACGGGCAGTTCTGGCGGGGTTTCGTTGATCTGGGCCATCGCGATCGCGACTTGAGACTCGCCGGTGAACGGGCGCTTTCCGGCTAGAGCCTCGTACGCAACAATCCCGAGGGAGTAAATGTCGGTGGTGGGAGAGGCAGGGTGCCCGCTCGCCTGCTCGGGGGAGAGGTACTGCACCGTTCCCATGACCTGCCCGGTTGCCGTCAGCGGCACCTGATCGGCAATACGGGCGATCCCGAAGTCGGTGATCTTCACCCGACCTTCCGGGGTGATCAACAGGTTGCCCGGTTTGATGTCGCGATGGACGAGTCCAGCAGCATGGGCAGCCTGAAGAGCGGCAGCTGTTTGGGCGACGATGTCGAGCACCCTGTCGGTCGTGAGAACTCGCTCCCGCTCGAGGATGGCGCTGAGCGCCTCTCCCGGTACAAGTTCCATGACGAGGAAGGCGCTGCCGTCTTCTTCGCCATAGTCGAACACGTTCGCGATTCCCTCGTGGTTGACGAGCGCAGCGTGGCGAGCTTCGGCACGGAATCGCTCGAGAAACCCCGGGTCACCTAGGTACTCATCCTTGAGAATCTTGATGGCGACGACGCGACCGATCACGAGATCGGTCGCCTGCCACACTTCACCCATACCGCCGATTGCGACGCGACTCGAGAGCTGGTACCTGCCGCCGAAGGTGAGGCCACTTGTTGGTCTCATCTGAATAGCACCGCCTCTAGTACTTTCTTCCCGATTGGAGCTGGGATCCCATTCGAGGTTCCGGACTGACCAAGACCTCCGCCATTCTGAACCACTACCGCCACAACAACCTGCGGATCATTCGCCGGGGCGAAACCGGTGAACCAGAGCGTGTATGGCTCATCCACACCGTTCTCTGCAGTACCGGTCTTTCCCGCAACGTCGACTCCGCCTATTCTGGCACCACTCGCGGCGCCATTGCTGATGTTGGCGACCATCAGTTCGGTCATCGTTGCCGCAGTTTGTGGGCTCATCGACTGACGAAACACCTCCGGCTGAATTCGGTACAACTCTGCTTGATTGGCCGCGATGATGCTCTCCACGAGTGTCGGCTTCATGAGCGTTCCACCGTTGGCGACCGCCATCGAGATCATCGCCATTTGTAGCGGCGATGCTCGAACGCTCGACTGACCGAACGCTGACAGCATCGTCTGCGGCTCGTCCAATGCCCGTGGGTACACACTTTCGGTCGATGTCATCGGCACATCGATCGTCTCGTTGAACCCGAACCGGTTTGCTTGGTCGCGCAGCGCGCGAGTGCCGAGCTCCAGCCCAAGCTCGGCAAACGGAATATTGCACGACAACCGCAGTGCCGTTCCAATCGTCACATTCTCGCCGGAGCCACATGCGCCTTCGTCAGCATTGGTCACGATGGAATCGCTTTGGGGCAACTGCAAGCTCGACGGGTTTGGCAGTTCGCTGTCTGGCGTGTAGCGGCCGCTTTCAAGAGCCGCTGCGGTCACGACAAGCTTGAATGTCGAACCGGGTGGATCAAGGTTGCCGTTCATTGTTCGGTTGATGAGCGGATCATCCGGGGCGCCAAGCAATCGGTCATAGGCATCGATCACAAGCTGCGTGTCGTGCACCGCCAACTCGTTTGGGTCAAAACTCGGCTTTGACACCATCGCCAGAATCGCGCCGGTCTTGGGGTCGATGGCGATGACGGCACCCTGGTAGTCACCGAGGGCATCCCACGCCACTTGCTGCAGTACCGGATCAATGGTGGTCTCGACAGCGGCGCCCTTCGAGTTCTGTCCGGTGATGATTGCGTTGATCTGGTCGAAGAACTGCTGGTTGGATGACCCGCTGAGGTAATCGCCGAGTGAGGCCTCAAGGCCGGTATTGCCTTGGTTCAGCGTCAGGTAGCCGGTGACCGGTGCGTAGACCGGCCCGGATGCGTACACCCGCAAGAACTTGTATTCGTCGTCGCTCGGTAGTGACTGGGCTATCGGCTGACCGTCAACGAGAATCGGCCCGCGTTCGGCAGAGTAGCTGGCGTACAGGGTGCGGGAGTTGCGGCCGTCAGCCTGAAGGCTGTCGGCGGCAAGAACCTGGATCACCGATGTGGAGGCGAACAGGCTGAGAAACATGATGAGCACGACAGCACTGACACGCTTGAGTTCTTTGTTCATTGGCCGATCACCAGCTTGCTTCTCGCATCCGCATCCGCATGCGCATTCGCGATCGGATCGACGACCAGCCTCGGTTGTTGGCGCACGGTGTCAGAAAGCCGGAGCAGTAATGCGGCGATGATCCAGTTCGCTACGAGTGAGGATCCGCCCGCTGCGAGGAATGGAGTCGTCAAGCCGGTCAGCGGTATCACCCGGGTGACACCGCCGATGACGACGAACACCTGAAGCGCGACGACAAAGGCCAGACCGACACCGAGCAGCCGCCCGAAGTCGTCCTGTCCTGCGAAGCCGATTCGAAAGCCGCGCGCGACGAACAGCAGGTAGAGCCCGAGAATCGCGAAGAGCCCGATGAGGCCGAGTTCTTCGCCGAGGGCCGAGATGATGAAGTCGCTCTCCGACAGCGGCGTGATCTCGGGACTGCCGCGCCCAAGTCCGGTGCCGATCAGCCCGCCATCCGCTAGCCCGAACAGGCCTTGTACCAGTTGGTAGCTGCCGCCGATGGCGTCAAAGTTCTCGGGGTTGAACGGGTCGAGCCAGGTGGCTACCCGCCCTCCGACATACTCCAGGGTGCGGCTTGCCACGAAGGCTCCAGCAAAGAAGAGGCCCAGCCCAAGCACGATCCAGCTTGAGCGACCCGTCGCGACATAGAGCATCACGAGAAAGAGCCCGAAGTACAACAGCGCAGTTCCCAAATCGCGCTGAAACACGAGTACGAGCATGGATGCCGCGAACACCACCAGAATCGGCCCGAGGTCGCGAGCCCGCGGGAACTGCATGCCGAGGAACTTGCGACCAACCATCGAGAGCGAGTCACGAGCGGTCACGAGATAGCCGGCGAAGAAGATCGCGAGCGCTACCTTGCCGAGCTCACCGGGCTGGAATGACAGTGAACCGATTTCGACCCACAAGCGTGCGCCATTGCGGGTTGCACCAATGAGCGGAGCAAGCGGTAGCACGAGCAACGCGATTCCGCTGACCATCGCGATGTAGCGGTAGCGCTGCAGAACTCGGTGGTTGTGCACGACGATGAGCACACCCGTTGCGATAACGATGGCGATCGCGGTCCACACCATCTGGCGGATTCCTGCGCTCTCCCACCCCGACAGCCCGTCGGCCAGGTCGATTCGGTAGATCATTGTGACGCCAAGTCCGTTGAGCACGGTGATGATCGGCACGATGAGTGGATCGGCTTCCGAGGCGGTGATGCGCAGGGCCACGTGCAGCACAAGGAGAGGAAGAAGCAACAGCGCGCACAACGTCAACACGCCCGAGTCAAGAGCCCCGACAGCGCCAAGCTGTACGAGGGCGATGGAGCCGAGCGTCAGCGCGACAGCGAACAGGAGAAGCACCAGTTCGAGATTGCGCAACCGGGCCGGCTCGCGCAGCTTGATGCGGATGCTCGAGGTGATCGGTGCGCGCTGAACAACGTCGACGGGCGCGCGAGCCGCTGACTCAGGGAACGCGGGCATTGGCCAGTTGGTCGACGATGCGCCGAGCATCCTCTAGGTCGTCGGCATTGATGGTTCGTTCCACGCTGTCGCGGCGGAACATCGGCAACTCGTCGAGCTTGATCGTGGTTTCCTCGACCAAATGTGAGAGCACGATCGGCCCGAGATTCTGTTGCACCCCTTGGAAAATGGCGACCTTGCCGCCGCTCACCCCGACGAAGTAGCGCTGCTGGGTGAGGTTGTAGCCAGCGATCGCGGCCGTCACGAGGGCACCGATCACGATCACGACGAAGGTGATCCACGCAATGCGTCTGCGCCGAGCACGGCGGCGGTCGTCGCGAATAAGCGAATCGAGGTACTCGTCAGATTCGGGTTCGAAGTGGCTGTCATCGGTCGGCGTTGTCTTGAGCGGGTGGAGGAGCAGATTGGGCAACCGGAGCGGACGCCGTCCGGTGTCGGCGCCGAACACGAGGGCGGATGCCGCGGATCCGACGGTCACCGGCGAGGCGAGTTTGCCAACAGGGGCTGCCTGCGCGGCGTCCGCGCCGACTCCGTGCACGTCAACGATGACGACGGTCACATTGTCGGGTGCACCCTGATCCAAGCTCTCCTTGAGGAGGCGCTGTGCCGCGGCAGCCGAGCTCGGCACCGCGGCGAGCGCCGCGTGAATCCGATCCTCCGCGACATAACTGCTGAGTCCATCCGAACAGAGCAGCCAGCGATCCCCTGGTTTGAGATCGAGGATGGTCGTGTCGATCTCGGGCGAAGCATCGACATCGCCGAGCACCCGCATGAGCACGGATCGGCGCGGGTGAACCGCCGCTTCTTCTCGGGTGATGCGTCCACTGTCAACGAGTCGCTGCACAAAGGTGTGGTCACTCGTGATTTGAGACAGTTGGCCGTCGCGAAACAGATAGATTCGCGAGTCGCCGATGTGCGCGAGTGCGAGCTGGTCGCCAACGACGAGGATGCCGCTGACGGTCGTTCCCATGCCGGTGAGTTCTCCGTGCTCGAATACGGTTTCTGCAAGCAGCGCGTTGGCGGAGAGCAGTGCACTCCGCAAGGCAAACTCCGCGTCGTTGACCGAGTTGAACTCGCGATCGATCTCGGAGATCTTTCGAACCGCGATCGCCGAGGCGACATCCCCGCCCGCGTGGCCGCCCATGCCGTCGGCGACAACGAAGAGATGTTTCCCGGCGTAGCCGCTGTCCTGATTGTTCGCACGGACTTTTCCGACGTGAGAAATGGCGGTCGCGGTAGTCGAAGTCACCATTCACCTACCGCCGGAGTTCGAAGCTGGTTGTGCCGATCTTGATCGGAGTGTTGAGTGGCACCTGCGTCGGGACGATGACGCGAACTCCGTCAAGGTAGGTGCCGTTGGTCGAGTCTAGGTCTTGGATCACCCAGCCGTCGGCCCACAGCAGAAGTCGCGCGTGATGCGTCGAGGCGTAGTCCTCTCGAATCACGAGTGCCGATTCGCTGGACCGGCCGATGGTGAGTTGCTCCTCTGGAAGATCGATTTCAAGACCGGCTTTCGCGCCAGACGTGATGACGAGCCGTCGGGCATCTCGGGAGCCGGCACGGTCAAGATTGCGTGGCGCGGCGACCGGTACGGCCATAGCGGCGGCCGCAACGGGTGCGACGATCGGCGATGCCGCCGCCGCGCGCGGGGGTTCGGGCATCCGTCGTACTCGATGACCAATCAGATCTGAGCGCAGCGAGTACACGATGACGAACACGAAGGCCCACAGAATAATCAGAAAGGTGATCCGCAGCAGAAGCAGGGTGAGTTCGCTCATCGAAGATCACCGTCAGGATGCCTCGGCTCTGCCCGCAGGTCAGCGAACTGGTCAACGTCTGCCGACTGCGCGAGAACGCGAAACTGGATGCGAGTGCGCCCGATGTCGATCACCGAATCCGGGGCAAGAGGCGCACGACTGACGGGCGCCCCGTTGAGGAGCGAACCGTTCGTCGACCCGAGATCATTGACCTGCGCACGTGTGCCGTCCCACAGAATCTCGACGTGGCGCCGTGAGATGCCAGTGTCGTCGACCGTAATGTCGGCGTCACTGCCGCGACCGATGACGGTTCGTGAGTGTGTGATTGGATATCGCTTGCCGGCAATATCTAGCACCGGCGTCCACGCGACCGTGCCCTTGACGTTGACCGAGTCGATCTCGATCATGCCCTGGCCAAGCGTCGGATCCGGTGCCAAGAGAATGCTGATGCCGCCGGCGAAAGAGTATCGCTGAGTGGTCGCGTGCTGCTGAACCTGTTGGGTGAGTTCGTCGGTCAGGGTCTGGCCGAGCCCGGCCATCCGTTCAAAATCGAGGTGACTCAATCGCACGCTGAACTTGTTGGGAACCAGAATTCGATCCCGCGCGACGACAGCGGCTTTGGTGTCGAGCTCGCGCCGCAGCGCACTCGCGATCTCCACCGGCTGAAGACCACTTTTAAAGGTCTTGGCAAAAGCGCCGTTAACGGCCCTCTCCAAGCCCTTCTCAAAGTTGTCCAGTAGTCCCAAGAGGCTCCCTGCAAAAGACGGACTCGGTAGCTTGATGTTAGCCGCTGGGCATGGGCGCGTCGTGAGTCGGCTGCTCGGTTTCCATTCCCCGGGTATGCCCACACTGTAGCCAGCATCCGCCTTGTGATAATCTCGCTCAGTCGGCTTTCGGGTTGACACGTGGGCGCGGGTGGCGAAATTGGCAGACGCGCACGGTTCAGGTCCGTGTGCCCGTGAGGGCATGGGGGTTCAAGTCCCCCCTCGCGCACGAAACAAATGAAGGGCGTCCCTTTCGGGATGCCCTTCATTTGTTTCACGGGTGAGGGTGCTGCGCGAACCCTTCGTGGGCCCCCGCTGCGCAGTCCGGACCATTCGAAGGATGGGCCGGCGGCACAGTAGGGGAGTCAAGTCCCCCCTCGCGCACGTTCGGACGGATGGCACCGAAACGCTAGTCTGCGGGCATGCAATAGAATGGCACAGAAGTACATTCTGTCCCAATCTATGGAGGTAAATGGTGGGTCGGCGCGCGATCGCGATGACGCCAGCGGCCGCAGAAGCCGCGCGGCTTCTTGGCGCGCACATTCGATTGGCGCGTCACGACAGGCGGTGGAGCGCGGCGGAGCTCGCCGAGCGCGCAGGCGTCTCTCAGCGCACTGTTCTCGCTGTCGAAGCGGGTAAGCCAGAACCTTCCATCGGTAACGCTCTGAACCTCGCTGTGCTCGTCGGGGTCGAGCTGTTTAGCCAGTCCGATCCGACGCAGATTGCGCTTGCCCGTCGGCGGGCCGAGGAGCGCCTTGCGCTGTTGCCAGCGCGCGTGCGCAAGCTGAACGACAAGGACGACGATGGCCACTACGACTTCTGATAACCCGGTCGTTTGGGTGTGGCTCAGCGGAATGACCGAGCCGGTACCGGCCGGCATCCTCTCGCGGCGCGGCGGCGCCTCGGACCTGAGCTTTCGCTACGGCGAGCAATACCGTGAACGTGCTGACGCGATGGCTCTGTACGGAATGCCGTTGGACGGACCCACTTGGCACCCAGCCACCGCAAACCTGGGCATGCCCGCCGCCATCCGTGACGCTTCCCCGGACAGCTGGGGTCGTCGCGTCCTCCTGCACCGGATAAAGCCGACGTCGGAGGATACAGCTGAGCTCGACGAGGTGACCTACCTCATGCAGTCGGGCTCCAACCGGCCCGGCGCCATTGATTTTCAAGCAAGCACTCGGTTTTACGTGCCGCGAGTCGAGACGGCAACGCTCGACGAACTGCTCGACGCGGCAGAACTCGTCGAACAGGGCAAACCGCTCTTCGAGCACTTGGAGCGCGCACTTCTCTACGGCACTGCCATTGGTGGTGCCCGACCCAAGGCGTCGCTGACGGAGAGTGGTCAACAGCTCATCGCGAAGTTCAGCACGACCACTGACTCGTACGATGTGGTCGGCGCCGAGGCAGCAAGCATCTACCTCGCTTCACAACTCGGCATCCCGGTGACCCAAGCGAGAGTCGTGCACTCCATGGGCCGCAAGGTGCTGCTTCTCGACCGATTTGACCGTGAGTCGAGCGGCGCTAGGCGAATGGTGGTGTCCGCACTCACGATGCTTCGCCTTCCCGAGACGTTCATGGCTTCGGGTTCATACCCCGAGTTGCTTGAGGTCCTCTCGCGGGAGTCGAGGGTGCCGAAGGGGCTCGGCGCGAGCATTTACCGGCGCGCCGCATTCAACATCGCGATCGGCAACACAGACGACCACTTGCGCAATCACGCCGCATTCTGGGACGGCACGCATCTTGAACTCACCCCCGCGTATGACCTGTCTCCTGTGTTGCGCAGTGGTGAGACGGCAAGCCAAGCGCTCTCCCTCACCTGGGCGAACGACCGCACGAGCAGCCTTGCCGTTCTCGTGGATGCGGCGGCCGACTACAAGCTCGATCGCCCGGCAGCGCGAGAGATCGCCGAAGAGGTCGTCGAGACCGTTAGACGGCATTGGAGCGCCGCCGCCGACTTCGCCGAACTTACCGGCCCCCAGCGAGACTTGATGTGGGGACGCATGTTCGCGAACCCGGGTTCGGTTTGCATGGCGGCCTCGAATATCTGAGGTCCTCACCATTCTCCGTCCCGTTGATGCGCTTCGGGGCGCAGTCAGGGCCACTTGGGTCGCATCTTCGGTTCGGGGGTGACCATCCCAGAGGGGCGTCGCCTTCGCGGTTCGAGAGCGTCAAGACCGCGCGCCTGGTAGCGGCAAACAAGGTTGTGGACCGACTGCCATGACCCATCATCGAAGCCGCACCACTATCAACGATGACTCGATTCATCTATCAACGATGTCCTGAACCCAGATACCCCCTCGCGCACAGAACGATTTAGGGCCGTCCCGATAAAGGGGGCCCCTGGATTAATTCATGGGCAAGGGTGCGGCGCGAACCCTTCGTGGGCGTCGACGAGAATTCCGGACCGGTTAAGAATGCGCCGGACAGGATCAACCCGCTACAGGCGTAGGGCTCTCCGTGACGGTAATCGCCGATCCTCACCGATACGTCTATGGTGCGGTCGCCGACAGGATCGGCTATGCAGCGAAGGCGTAACCCCAATATGCGGCGGATGACGTTGTCTGTCGAAAGAGTGCGGTCCGCAACTCCTGATTTTCTGTCGATTTGGCGCACCTTCGCAATGGACGAGGTGCGGTGCTGCCGGTTAGGCGGGCCCCTTGGTCGGCGAAATAGTCACTGTTTGCATCGGATGACGGATCCCACGATTTGATCCATGAAGACTAGTTCACATTGTCGAGCCACTGTCACTAGTGTGAGCATGACTGCTTGATACTCAAGCGATGTTTTCACCGCGTCTCGGGCTTTCAGCGAGAACATCGGGTCGCCGCATGTGCGTGTACGAAAATACATTGCCACACCAACGCAGGACCTTGAATGGAGCATCTCAAAGTGAACAGCACCTCTCACCAACGACTCGTCGCCCTCATCTGGAACATTGCCGATGACGTGCTTCGCGACCTGTATGTGCGCGGAAAGTACCGCGACGTGATCCTGCCAATGACGGTGTTGCGACGCCTTGATAGCGTCCTTGAGTCAACGAAGCAAACGGTTCTGGGCACGAAGACGGCACTGGACGCCGCGCAGATCGTGAATCAGGACGCCGCGCTGCGGCAGGCCGCGGGCCAAGACTTTTACAACACCAGTTCGTACCTTCTGAGAGACCTCCGAGCCGCGAGCACCCAAGCCCAGCTCCGGCAGAACTTCGAGGCATATCTCGATGGCTTTTCGCCGAACGTGCAAGAGATCTTGGAGAACTTCGAATTCCGCAATCAGCTCCCCCGCCTCACAAAGGCTGATGCGCTCGGAACCCTGATCGAGAAATTCCTCGACCCGACACTTGACCTGTCCCCTAGGAGCCTCGACAACCACGGCATGGGCAGCGTGTTTGAAGAGCTCGTGCGGCGCTTCAACGAGGAGAACAACGAGGAGGCCGGCGAGCACTGGACACCCCGCGATGTCGTGAAACTCATGACACGTCTGATGTTCGAGTCGATCGCTGACAGCATCCCCGACGGCACCTACCTGCTTTACGACGGAGCAATGGGCACTGGCGGCATGCTCACCGTCGCGGACGACACTCTCACTGACCTTACCGCAGGGAAGAAGATCTCAACTCATCTTTATGGCCAAGAAATCAACGCTGAGACCTTCGCCATCGCCAAGGCCGACCTCATCTTGAAAGGCGACGGTCGCGCAGCGGACAACATCAAGGGTGGCCCCGAGTTCTCGACCTTGTCTAACGACGCATTCTCGAACATGGAGTTCGACTTCATGCTCTCGAATCCACCGTACGGAAAGTCCTGGAAAACCGATCGGGAGCGAATGGGCGGGGCGAAGAAAATCACCGATCCGCGGTTCCTCGTTGAGCACGCAGGCGACCCTGAGTTCAGCTTGATCACTCGATCGAGTGATGGGCAGATGCTGTTCCTGGCGAACCTCATTGCCAAGATGAAGCACAACACGGTGACGGGCAGCCGCATCGCCGAGATCCACAATGGTTCGTCGCTGTTCACCGGTGATGCCGGGCAAGGCGAGTCGAACATTCGGCGATACGTGATCGAAAACGATCTGCTCGAAGCAATCGTGGCACTACCCCTTAACCTTTTCTACAACACGGGAATCGCCACCTACATCTGGGTGCTGAGCAACCGAAAAGAAGAGCGACGAAAAGGCAAGGTGCAACTCATCGACGCAACCAAGTGGTTCACGCCTATACGCAAGAACCTGGGCAGCAAGAACTGCGAACTGTCGGTGGACAACATTGACAAGATCATGCAGGCGTTCCACGCTTTCGACGCGGCAGACGACGAGGTCTCGAAGGTTCTCGCGAATGTCGACTTTGGCTACTACAAGGTCACCGTCGATCGGCCTCTGCGGCTCGTCGGTGTCGACCCAGAGCGGGTCTATAAGGCCACCGAAATCAAGGCGCTCAAAGACAGCGGGCAGCGGGCTGCAGACGCACCTGCCGTCATCAAGAAACTGCACAAGTTAGGTACCGTGCCTGACCCGATTCGAGGTCTCTTCGATGCACAGATCAGCGGGAAGGCCCGTGTTGTGGAGTATGAGCGCGACAGCGACCTGAGCGAAACGGAGCAGATCCCGCTGTCTAGGTTGCCCGGCAAAGCCGGTGAAGAAGTCGAGGCTTTCATCCGTCGTGAAGTTCTGCCATATGCCCCGGATTCGTGGATGGACGAGTCAAAGACCAAGGTCGGGTACGAGGTCAGCTTCACCCGTCACTTCTATAAGCCGACTCCACTGCGCTCTCTCGAAATAATTCGCGCAGACATTCGCGCCCTCGAAGAAGAGACCGATGACCTCCTGAGCGAAATTGTCAGATGATTAAGGGCGACTTGAAAGATAGGACTGGCTTGGTCCCAACGGGTTCGAAATTTGCCACGGAGTTGCCTGAGGATTGGTCCCTGGTGCAACTCGGGCGACTTGGAGCTTTCAGGAAGGGACGTGGCGGCTCTCGGATCGACGACGAAGCGGCAGGAGTCGCTTGCATCAGGTATGGGGACTTATACAAGCTCGACCGCCCACACTTTGAGACACCCCTGACCCGGATCGCACCCGCGAAGGTTTCTGAATACACAGCGGTGTACGGGGGGGAAGCGCTCTTCGCGCTCTCTGGGGAGTCCTTGGCAGACATCGGGAAGTCTTCAGTGGTGCTGACCGACGAACCAACTTTTGCGGGAGGTGATCTCGCGATTTTCACCCCTTCCAAGACTCTGCAGCCTGAGTTTCTCGGCTATGCACTGAGCGCGCCCTTCACCGCCTTGCAGCGAAGTCAACTCGGACGAGGGGACATCATTGTGCACCTAAACATCCGTGCGCTCAGGCAAATCGTCATTCCCATCCCACCACTTGCGGAACAGGCGGCGATCGCCAAGTATCTCGGACATGCTCATGCCAGGATCGACAGCGCGATATTGGCTAAACGTAAGCTCATCGCCCTTCTCGACGAACAGAAGCTGGTGGCAATTAACCAGGCTGTCACCAGTGGAATCGACCAGTCGATGCCCAAGAAGGACTCAGGCGTGGCTTGGCTCGGTGAAATCCCGGAACATTGGGTAACGCGGCGCGCGAAGTACCTCTTCCAAGAGGTGGATGTTCGATCCGGGACCGGCAAGGAGCCGCTCCTGTCACTTCGTGCGCGGGCTGGGCTTGTGCGTCACGAAGAGGTTTCGAAAGTGCCGGTGGACCCTGAATCACTTGTCCACTACAAACGCGTGCAGCCTGGTGAAATGGTGATGAATCGAATGAGGGCCGCATCTGGTCTGTTTGCCGTCGCAACCCACACTGGTCTGGTCAGCCCTGACTACGCCACGATGAAGATCTCTGCGGCTGTGGAACCCGACTACTACTTGCTGACTTTCAAGACGCGAGCGGCGACGGGCGAGTTCAGGCGTCGTTCTACAGGGCTCGGGACTGGTGAATCCGGATTCATGAGGCTCTATTTCGACTCCTTTGGTGACGTATATCTGCCCGTCCCTCCCCTCAAGGAGCAAGCGGAAATTGTGAGGCACCTCACTCGTCTCGACGACGTCCACAACCAGACGGTAAGTCGCGTTGCTCGGGAGGTCCAATTGCTTCGAGAGTTCCGTACGAGATTAACTTCAGATGTGGTTACCGGTCAGGTCGACGTGCGGGATATCGCGTCGACACTGCCCGAATTCACTGCCGAGGTTTTGAACAGTGCGACCGACCGATTTGCAGACGAGGGGCTCGATGACTCCCCGCAAGACGGAGGAGAGACCTATGACACCGACCAGCCTGGATGAGGCCAGTCTTGAAGAGCTGATCGTCGAGGAGATGATCGAGCTTCCGGGCAAGCCCGCTTGGGTGAAAGGTGATCCGAATAGCTTCATTGCGGCCTACTGTCTCGATTTACCAACCTTTCGCGGATTCGCCCGCGCTACGCAGCCCAACATGATCGACGCCCTCGATCTCGACGGGGACTCGCCCACTACGCACAAGTTCCTCGCTCGTCTGCAGGGTGAGATCACCAAGCAGGGGATCGTCGCGTGTTTGCGGAACGGCATCACTCACGGCCCTCACCACGTCAATCTTTACTACCCGACTCCGGACGTCGGTAATACGAGGGCCTTAGAGCTTTTCGCAAAGAATCGGTTCACGATCACGCGTCAGCTTCACTACAGCTCTACCGACACGGGAAAGTCACTGGACCTCGTAGCGTTTGTTAATGGTCTGCCGATTCTGACTTTTGAGTTGAAGAATCACATCACCAATCAGACGGTTGAGGATGCAGTCAAACAATACAAGACCGAAAGAGAACCACGTGAGCCGATCTTCGCCCACGGGCGCTGCATGGCCCACTTTGCGGTGGACGATCATCATGTTCGTTTCACCCCGCAACTCGCCAAGACGTCGTCATGGTTTCTGCCGTTCGATCAGGGCAACAACGGCGCTGCTGGCAACCCGGTGAACCCGAATGGTGTGAAGACCGACTATTTCTGGAAGCGTGTTCTTGAGCCCCGCAGTTTGGCGAAGATCATCGAGAACTTCGCGAGCATCGTGCGCACAAAAGACACGAAGTCGGGGAAGAAGACAGAAACTGCGGTATTTCCGCGGTATCACCAGCTCGATGTGGTGCGTCGACTCTTAGCTGACATCGAGACTCGCGGCGCGGGTGCTCGCTACCTCATTCAACATTCAGCTGGTTCGGGCAAGTCGAACTCGATCGCGTGGCTCGCGCACCAATTGATCGGGGTCAAGTACAACGACTCTCGCGTTTTCGACTCGATCATCGTCGTCACCGACCGAGTCATCCTTGATGGCCAGATCAGGGACACAATCAAAGGCTTCACGCAGGTGGGCTCGACCGTGCAGCACGCAGAGAGCTCGAAAGACTTGCGCGAGGCGATCGAGGCTGGCAAGAAGATCATCATCACTACGGTGCAGAAATTCCCCTACATCGTTCAGGGACTGAGCGGCTCGCAGCGCGACAAGAGCTTTGCGATTATCATCGACGAGGCGCACTCCAGCCAGGGAGGCAAGGTCTCTGCTGCCCTCGCCCAGGCTCTGTCGAAAGACGGGCTCAACGAAGGTGTTGAGGATGTTGAGGATGCACTCAACCGACTCATGGAGTCGAAGAAGATGCTCCCCAACGCCTCATACTTTGCCTTCACGGCCACCCCGAAGAACAAGACGCTCGAGACGTTCGGCACGGCGTACACGGTCGACGGCGTTGTTAAGCATCGGCCGTTCCACACTTACACGATGAAACAGGCGATCCAGGAGAAGTTCATCCTCGACGTGTTGGCAAACTACGTGCCGGTCGATACCTATTACAAGCTGATCAAGACCATTGAGGCTGACCCGGAGTACGACGCGAAGCGCGCCTCGAAGAAGTTGCGAGCCTATGTAGAGGGCCAGAAGGACGCGATTCGGCAGAAAGCCGAGATTATGATCGACCACTTCGACGCTCAGGTCTTCAAGCCGCGAAAGATTGACAGTCAGGCGCGGGCGATGATCGTGACCAGCTCGATTCAACGAGCCATCGACTACTTCCAGGCTGTCAACACCTACCTAGCCGAAACCAAGCGCCCGTACAAAGCGATCGTCGCGTTCTCTGACTTCACCGATGAGTCGGGCAACAAGGTCACCGAGGCTCAGTTCAACGGATTCCCAAGCTCCAAAATTGCAGAGCGCGTTCAAGAAGAGCCCTACCGGATTCTGATTTGCGCAGACAAATTCCAGACCGGCTACGACGAGCCTTTGCTGCACACGATGTACGTCGACAAGCCACTCGCGGGAGTCAAAGCGGTGCAAACCCTGTCTCGCCTTAATCGTGCTCACCCGAAGAAACACGACTGCGTCGTTCTCGATTTCGCGAACGACGTCGACACGATCAAGTTCGCATTTCAGGACTATTACGAGACCACCGTTCTTGCCGAAGAGACTGACCCGAACAAGCTCAACAACCTTGCCCAAGACCTCCTTTACGCCGGAGTATTCTCCCAAGAGCACGTTGACCTCTTTGTGGAGCGATATCTCGCTGACGCGTCGATAACTGAACTCCATCCGCTTCTTGACGGCGCTGTCGCCGAATATGTGGAAGGAATGACGGAAGACGAGCAGGTGGAATTCAAGGGAGCTGCGAAAGCATTCGTGCGCACTTACGGATTTCTCTCAGCGATACTGCCGTACTCGAACGTCTGGTGGGAGAAGCTCTCGATCTACCTCGGCTTCCTAATACCGAAGCTTCCTTCCCCCGAAGACAAAGACCTTGCGGCGGGTGTGCTGGAAAGCATCGACCTGGACTCCTTCCGTGTCGAAAAGCGTGCCGCGATGGCGATTGCCTTGTCTGATGGTGAAGCTGAGGTCGACCCAGTACCCGATGGTGGCGGTGGAGGGCGACCCGAGCCGGAAATGGAACGCCTCAGCGAGATTGTCGCGTCATTCAACGCACTCTTCGGCAACATCTCGTGGAGCGATGAGGAGCGCATCCGTCAGCGAGTAACGGAAGAAGTGCCGGCGAAAGTCGCCGAAGACCCGATCTACAAGACCGCGATGGCAAACAACGACAAGGCGAACGCGAAAGTCGCGATGGTCGACGCGCTCGCAAAGGTCATGCTCAGCCTCGTCAAGGACGAGACGCAGCTCTTCCGCGAGTACTCCGACAACGAGGACTTCAAAAGGTGGTTTGAAGACGCTGTCTTCCGGTCGACGTACCAGAGGAGCGCTTAGTAGGGGCCGGGCAAGCTCGCAAGCCTCGCTGGCAAGGTCGCCACATTTGCAGATGCGCACGGTGGAGGACCACGTGCCACTGAGCGCATCGGGTGTAAGTCCCCCCTCACGAACGATCTTGATGACTCAAGATCTCGCTTAGCGAGAATTTGGGAGATTCTTGACACTCACAAAAAGTCAAGCCGTTGGTCAGGCCATTTCTTCCTTTGGCCAGTAGATGCATCCGGGGGTGACGAGGCAGGTGCAGCGGATCTCGCCGTTGGGTGGGTGGGTGAGGTCCAGTTTTTTAGCGGGGTGGCCCGCACCCAGAACGCTGAAATCAGCAGCAATTCGTGAGAACAAATTGGGCAAGTCACAACTTTGACTTCCTCAGAGTCGGGATGAGCGGCGATACGGATGGTGATATGTCGACCACATTTTCCGCAGAGCACCTCTTGATTACTAATTGCGAGGCCATCTACCTGATCGCGCGAAATCGTCATTGCACTAGGCTCCGGATTATCGAACCTCTCATGAAGATTCATACTCAGACCGTCGGAATAGATGCTTACCGGTCCATCGGCACTAACCACGAACACAACAACCGCGGGGTGTTTGAACGAAAACCACTTGGCTGAAGAATGACGCATTCCTTTGTCCGGACCGAGAAGGGCGCTGGTGGACTTCTCGACTGCAAGCTTTGCCTGCGTTCGAGAGAGCCTGCCATCTAGCTCCACGATGCATGCACCGTCAACGATACGGAGGAAGGTACTCATAACTTGTGAATCCGAGTCCCTCATGAAGTTGACGGCCAAAGGAGCTTCATAGCCTTCGTGATCAAGCTGAAACTCTGCATGACCTTCTCCTCCAAACAGTTTGAGAACGAGAGTTGCGCCAATCCGGCGGGGAGAAAGTTGATGAAAACAAAAGTCGAGCAGTCGCGCGAAAAGTCCCATCTGCAATTCGCCCGATAATCCGAGGTAATCGCGAGCTTCGAACATCCAATCGCTTGCGACCGGTCGTTTCCGCCAATCGAACATCTCGTTGATGAAAATCGCGTGCTCGTCTGTCACAGTGATAGTGCCGGACTCATGCCGTTGAACGACAGTTCCGTTCGTCAGACGAGCCAGGCGCAAGGCTGCTAGTTCGTCGAACAATTCGACTCGCATTATTCTTCCAGCATCGGCCTGCCCGGCATCCCTCAGAAGCAGAGCTGTCTGTCCGTCCGCAAAGGGTCGCAGCAGAGTCGGGTCGCCACTTTCGGGCGTTACCTCTAACTTTGCGATACCGTCGCGTGTTGTGATGAGCGCACCGTAAGGGGGTCGAATCCCCTCGTGGACTTTTATAAATCGCGCATACAAGATTTCTTCGAGAATCAATTGCCCGACGTCATCGTCGCGTATAGGAATATTTTCGTGAATAACCTCCTCGCGTAGTTTCGCGAGTCGCCATCGGACTAAGTCAGCATCGGACACAGATTCCCTCGACCTTATTCCGACGAAAGGCGGGATTGTCGGGCTGCTTCCTTGTTCAATTCCGACTGTATGTACTCGTATCTGGCAAGGTGTTCGTGCTGTTGGGTAAAGGCTGAACGCGCTTTGGCTTGATTGGAGTAAGCCGCTCCGGTCTTGGCGCCATACGGCCGCACAATGTCACGAACCGGGAAGAATGCCATCTGGCCCACCCGTAAGCCTGGGTACAGAACGATAGGCAGTCTTCCCGTGTTCTGGAGTTCCAGAGTGAGAAAACCTTTGAAACCGGCGTCGACCATCCCGGCTGTTGCATGGACTTGAAGGCCTAGACGAGCCCAGGTTGAACGCCCTTCTAACTGACCCCAAAGATCGTTTGGGAGCGCGAGGTATTCGAGGGTGAGTGCAAGCAACAACTCCCCGGGGTGAAGGACCATCCCTTGTGACTCACCGGCGGTCAGTCGAAACTCTTCGACGCTTTCGTTTAGGAGATCCGTAACTTCTGCTGGGTCGTCGCTTGGATCCAAACCTCTAAATCGGCTGGTTCGAAGCGTCTCCCATTCTGTACCTAGACGCAGATCGATCGTCGTGCCTCCGACCTGGCCTGGATCCACTAACGGTCGCACTACTAGTCGGCGTGTATGTGAGGGTGGAAGAGTAAGGCGACGCGCGAGCTGCACGTCTGACAGTGGGCTACTTTCCGTTAGGGGCTGCGCCGGCGTCTCTTGTTTTTGATCGGCCGTTGACCCCGTCGACCCGTCCGCAATGGAGGAAGCGGGTAGAGACTCTGGTGTCGCGATGGCCTCCCGAATTTTTGAATCATGAGTAATTAGCCACTGATGGACGGCCGCGGCTTGGAGCGAGCGGGAAAGCCGGACGTCTGCTGCATCGAGACGCGCCTTCTCGTCCTCGAATTCTTCGCCAGAAGCTGGGGCGAGGAGACTCGTGAGAATCTTCTCTATCGGAGTATCAAGTTCATCTAGCCAGGCGGCTTCCAGGATCTCCGAATCCGTGAGCGGAATATCTGCAACGCTAAGAAATAGATCCTTTATAGACTGATCGGTGTGCTCACCACGAGCGACCTTTTCGAATTCTTCTTGCGATGGTGTTCCGAGACGCGGAATCGAAGGAATCGGATCTCCAGCCTTAATGAGCACGCGGGCTCGCTCGGTCTTGTCGCTAAGTGTCGATCTATTCCTGAGTTTGCGGAGTTCTTCGCCCAATCGCGCTAGCTCAGCCATTTCGTCAACCGTGGGAGTGGCGACAGAAACTCCTTTCTGACCGCCGACGAGGATGCGCTCCTCGTCGAGATGCCACTCGCCAGGTAGCGCTCTCGATACATCGCTACCGTGCTCTAGATGTTCCAGACGTTGTCGAATCGATGGCCCGCCGTTCTCAAAATGTCGGTTGGAAATAATCAGGTATGCCTCTCGGGCCATAGCTATCGCATACGTGACACCGATGGCATCCTCTGCTATTGAATCCGCTTGAAGCTCGCTCAGACCGTCCTTCAACGCCTCAGAACGGATATTGGTTGCTGAGTCCGCGTTCTTGTCGAATGCGTCCAAAACCGCTTGCCGCAGAGCGTCGCTACTGACTCCGCCAGGAGAGAGATGGTGCGCCAGTTCGTGGACCAAGAGGGGCCACCTCATCGGCGAAGCGGTCTCGCTGTAGGGCACGAGAATTGCAGCGACGACCGCTGGGGCATCTTTATCCTTCGATGAAGATGACTCCCACATAAGGTGTCTCGATGGATATAGCGCTACTGATTGCCGATGGGTTCGGCTCACCAGGGAGAGATCCAAAGCTCGGAACAGAAAATGGAGCAAGTCGTTGGGCACTGACACGTTTCCACTTATGTAGGTGTAAGCCTCATCGTGTTGTTGCCTGAAACCCTCGTACCCTTTGAAGGCGGCATTGGCTAGTTGCTCGCGAGCACTGCTCGCCCACTCGTTCTCGCCTCTCGTAGCCATGATTGCGTTTGCACCCTCAGAAGCTTGCGCAATTGCCTCGATGTAGGTTTCGAGTTGCTTCCGCACATTGTTCGCAAGTGAGCGAATAATTCTTCTCTTGCTCGGTGCAGCAGATTCTGCAGCCTGAAACAGAAGGGAAATTAGACGAACGAATCTCGATCTGACGTCGAGCGCGCTGGTGAAGAGCAGTTGCTCAGAGGTGAGATTCACACGCCGACTGTAGAGCGACCGACCTGGTGAGCGTGGTGAGCTAGCCGATCTGAAACTTCATCTAAACGGTCCGCTAGATCACTCATATCGACATCTCGGTAATGGCTTTCCGCAGAATCGAGCGCGCTTCGAAGGTCATTTGCAACTTTCCGGACTTGGTCGATGTTGCCGTCAAAGGGTTCCACGACTATTGCGACTTGAATGAGATTTCTGTAGCTCTGGGTTGCCTGCGATCCAAAGCGATCGGCCAAAACGGATACTTGGTCAATAAACCCGCGAGCGTTTGACATCAATTTGGGAACCTCAGACTGTTTAGTACCCTCACCAAGAATACGAACAAGAAACGCAGCACGGGAGGCTTTTCCCGACAGCGCATTGGAGAACTCCCCGCTTTCAATCGCGACAGCTCGTTCACTGTGGCTTGTAATGTTTCGCACCATCGTCATAACGCCCAGCCCCTTACGTAGTTACCGTTTGCAGCGAATAAATCGGCGGTGTCAACCTCTTGCCTGAGAGCGTCGCGCCACGCTCGAGAGGTCGCTTTGAAGAACTCTAGATTGCACCAAAAAGCAATAATTCGATAGCCCCTTTCTTAATGCTGTACCGACGCCACAAGGTTTTGGTGGCCTAGGTTCCGGCTCGGCATTTTCACACTTCTCATTGTATTCAGTACCTCTGATAACCGTTCTGAGCACACACCATCTTTGATAAACCAATTGCGGTCATTGTTTTAAAGTGCGAAATTGGATGAATGGTTGCAGAATCCCAAGTGAAAGCCTTGACGACGCGGGATATTGCTGACCTCACAGGAGTGCCAATTTCCACCCTTAATCACTGGGTCAAAAGCAAGCTGTGTAAACCGAGCGTGCTAGGTCCAGCAGGCAACAGGGTGACCCGGTTTTGGAACGCGCATGACCTGATCGTCGTCATGTCCATTCGTGCCCTCAGGAGTGTGGGCTGCCCAATGCAGCTACTCAAACGTGTGGACAAACTAGTTGAAGAACAGTGGGAACTCACGGCATCCACTGCTTCGATTTTTTATGACGGCTATGACGTTTACTTAGTTGACGAGTTCGACAATCGACCGGTTTCGGGAGGTCGGTCGCCGGGACAAGCTCTGTTCCCTCTCGCGACGCAAACGGTTGCCGTGCCTGTGGGCATTTGGATTGACTCCGCTCGCGAACTGGGCAACGAAATCGATGTCGCCGAACAACGAGCGCTCAGACGCAATAGGAAAAGAGACCGTGCGGCTCTTTCCGTCTTCGACCAGAGAAGCGCTGTGTAGAAAATTGGCAAAGAATGATCGACAGGGACTGGACTAGATCGTCATTGAACGGCGATGAAAGTAACGCCTTGGTCAGTCGAGTTACCGGATGGACGGGCAGACATCAGTGTTGGTTGCGCGCAACAGGAGAATGTGGGGTTTGCCCGTCGCGGCGATGTCCCGGCTGTCGATCGGCCGCATGAACTCGTCAGCCACAAGTACGGCTAAACCGGTCTTGGTCCATGCTGCATCTCAAACCCGACCGCGCGCGGGATCCGGCCTGGTAAAGAGTCCTTTTCCTTTTCAACTTCGTTTGAAGATGAAAGCTTCACCATAGTGGCGCCAAGCGCGACCCAATGCTGTGCCATCATGAAATGTGCGGCGAGTGCTTCGCTGTTCAAGTTTTAAGAGTGCGAAGTTCGATGGGCACGGTGCTAGGGACATAACGCGGTCGAGCGAAATCCGAAGAAAGAGCAAGACACTTCACACAGAACCGCTTGCTTTATTGCGTCTTGACTGACGGACGTTAACGGGTTGGGGATTTGTAGTCGAAACTGGCCACACGTTAAGTCCGGTGCTTAGTTAATGTCAGCGATATTCGAGATTTGGGCCGGTCAGGCTCGGGCGAAACCTGCCTGCATCTAACGAGCGTCAGTAATTGAAACGACTCGTGACATGTCGGTAAATTCTCGGTTAGGCACGCATGAGCTGGGAGGTCAGGTTGGCAAAGAACACCGGTGAAGGTCATGGGCGCGGACAGGAGAGCGACCGCTACCAGCAGCGTAACGAGCCCACCGACCGTTACGACAAGTACGATGGCGACGGGAACCATGTCTCGTCAAAGTCGACACCGGGTCCTGCAAGGGGGTTGAGGAGCGCAAACCGAGGAAGACGCCTCGAGGTTAGACGTCGACTCTCGCCGATTAGGACCGGCGATCACCAGGTTGGATTAGAACACTACTTTCGCAGTGTCCAGCGAAGGCGGCTGGCGTGATGAGAATCACAGTGTGCAATTTCATGACCACCGTCGCTGGGTCGACCCCGACGGGTCAATAACTTCAGTGCTGGGGGCAACGACTGTGGGCCTTCGGCCTATAGCCCGCACTTTTCGAAACGGTCCAGCCTTCGGCTGGGCCGTTTCTCTTTACGGGGGCCTGTTGTACGGCGGCAATTGCTGTGGTCGATAAAGAGCACCCAGTCCAACAGGCCATGATCGCCCTGCCGGCCGGATACAACATCCGGCACACCGTCGAGTCCGACCATCTTGTGGTCGTCGAGGCGATCGGCCGCTGGTGGGAAACTCCGAACCGCGCGATGCTCGGGCTCCTGATGCCGGGATTGTTCTTTCAGTTCTTCACCCAGACAAGTTGGATCGTCGAAGACGAAGCCAGCGAGATCGGCGCCTTCCTGATCGGGTCTCGCGGGCGGGTTGTACGGCCAGTTCTTTCGCACAATGAAAGACCACGGATGCACGGAGGTGCGGGCCATCACGGGCTCGTTCAACGCACGGTCGCAGGCGTTCCACAAGGCGCTGGGCGGCCTCAGGCGGTCGTCGCAACAGACGGTTCTGGCGGGTTCGAGAGTAGCTTCTCGAGGGCGGCTGCGGGGGTGATGCCGGGCCACGATTGATCGATCGGGTTCGCCGGCCGGACCTCACAATATGCGCTGAGCCCTCGGGTAAGGATCCAGACTCCGGAGCCGGGCGTGCCGCCGCCGTGGTATCCACTCAAACCGAGGGTGCGAGAGAGTATGTCGAGCGCCTGGCCCTGATTGATGGCGATGTGCGGCTCGAGCGCGTTGGGGAGGGCGCGGCTGATGGATTTCGCTTCGTCAGGGGTGAACGGGATCACAATGCTCCACTATTCGGCAGAGGGTTGTGGTGCTCGCGTTGCCAGCGTCGCAGCCGAAATATGAGAAGGAATGGTCAAGAGTTGTTCGGCGCGTTCTCCGCGCCGAGGGCTGCGATCGGCAGGTGCGTCGACCCTCAAGAATTAAACGGTCGACCCCGCGTGCGGAACACGCTCGTCCTCTGACTCCTCGCATCCGTCGTCAATTCACGTCGGCCCGCGTGAATTAAGTCAACTAATATTCACCGCATAGAGAACAGGCAGATGTCTGCCGAGGTGGCGATGCTGAGCGATGAGAATCCTTTGGTGAGGTTGAGTGCCGGGGTGACGTGGGTGCAGGTCGCGTCGGAGTTGGGCGTGTCTAAGCAAGCTGTGCATGAGAAGTGCGCCGGCCGCGGCCTCTGGGGCGGCCGACAATGACGCTCCCCGTATTCGAGGACGATCAGCTGGCCACCCGGGTTGGCACTCTGCTGGGCTCTCGGCACGGAATGATAGCTGCGGCGACAGTCACCTCGACTGCGGCGACCGTCGCTAACCGCGGCAGCAGCCTCGACGCTGACTATGAAATCGGCTCGATCTCTAAGGGCATCACCGGCCTGCTGTTCGCTGACGCGCTCGAACGCGGGGAGGTCCGGCGTGATTCGACCCTTGGCGAGTTGCTGCCGCTGGGTAATGCCCCCGTCGCGGCCGTGACGCTGGACTCTCTCAGCACCCACCGCTCCGGATTGCCAAGCCTTCCTCGGTCGGCCCGTCCGCTGCGGCGGACGATCACATTCTTACGGCACGGGACCAACCCGTACGGTGAGAACCTCGAACAACTACTGGCCCAGGCCCGCGGTGTCCGGGTCGGCGCTCTTCGCCCCCGCTACTCCAATTTCGGCTTCGAGCTACTGGGACACGCTATCGCCAGTGCTACTGGAATGAAGTTCGCCGAGCTCGTCCAAGCCCGTCTCGCGGGACCACTCGAGCTTGAGGGTCTCTACCTGCCCACAAGCGTTGAGAAGCTTCGTCGCGGCGCCCTGATCGGCAGGAGCCGGCGGGGCGAGCCACGCGCCCCATGGACAGGCGAAGCAGTGGGACCGGCTGGCGGCATCCGGGCATCCATCCTTGACATGGCCCGACTGGCGGTCGCACTTCTTGATGGATCAGCCCCGGGAATTGCCGCCCTCGATCCTGTCGCTCTGTTCGGAGGGGGCTCACACATCGGGGCCGGTTGGATCACCACAGAGGTCGACGGTCACCCCATCACCTGGCACAACGGCGGCACGGGCGGTTTTCGTTCCTGGCTCGGCCTCGACCGTGCGGCCGGTACCGGTGCAATCATCCTCTCCGCCACTGCCGCATCAGTCGACCGCGGCGGGTTTACCCTCCTAGCCGAACACACACGATCCTTTTCTCGCCCCCACGCACCGGATCAGGAGTAGTTTCAGTCCGATCGTCTGGCAACACGCAGCCGCCCCAGCGCCATCGACAGCACGTCGCTTGCAAGTAGCCTGCACCCGCGCGGAAAGTCGCATCTCTCGCGGTGAGGTAGCACGTGCTCAACCTGACCACCATGACGGACCAGATGAGCCGCGAGTCGCGTTTTCACGAGCAATCTGAGAGCGCGAAACCCTAAGCTGACTTCATGAAGAGCATCCGAGTTCTGACGGCCATTGCCGCCGTCTCGCTGGCGTTAGGCCTTGCGGCCTGCGCACCGACCCCAGTGGTCGCCCCCGTCACCGTCAACGTCGGCGACCTTCAGGGAGCGACCGTCGACGTCGCGCTCAACCAAGTGATCAACATCAACACCGGGGACCTCGCGGTCGACAGCTACACCGCTGAGATCGGCGACTCGAGCGTCGTTGAGTTCGTGCAGGGTCGCGAAGAGGGTGGCGCGACCTTCAACCCAGGACTCACGCCGCTCAAGGTCGGCGAGACGACCGTGACGATGACGAACGAGCAGGGCGGGATTCAGCCGCTGGAGTTTACGGTGAACGTCACGGAATAGCGACGGCCAACATCGACTCACCCGGTCGTGTTAGGTTCAGGAAATGTCACGCATTGCCGCTGTCGCAC
>Ga0163151_10001726_pt1 | contig 36170 bp, 40 predicted proteins | sample OliLakLV19MP5IB2_FD_145596 | JGI IMG/M metagenome (GOLD analysis project Ga0163151, IMG submission 145596) | Freshwater microbial mat bacterial communities from Lake Vanda, McMurdo Dry Valleys, Antarctica - Oligotrophic Lake LV.19.MP5.IB-2 | ecosystem: Environmental > Aquatic > Freshwater >... | reverse complement strand
CTACTTGTTTAACTACTGTTACTTCTTTATACTACTTCTTATAGTCAATATGCAACGTTTATTTCATAGTACTTTGATATGAAGAAAGAAAAAAAAGATTCAGAAAAATCATTTCTCGCTAAGTTACTGATCATATTTATCCTTTTGTTTAACATTATCATTACGTTCAACTAACGAGTCGTTCGACTCTATCTAGTACTTAACTTTACGTGAATCTCTCTCAACAATTAGCTGTGTTTGAGTGCGATCGTCGCGACCCGTTAGTCCGTGATACCCCGTTTCGATCTTAAAGCTACAAGACGTAAGTGAAACGATCACGATCAGTGCGATCGTCGCGATTAGTTTTTTCATAGTGTCTCCTGTTAATACTGTATGACTACTTGTTTAACTACTGTTACTTCTTTATACTACTTCTTATAGTCAATATGCAACGTTTATTTCATAGTACTTTGATATGAAGAAAGAAAAAAAAGATTCAGAAAAATCATTTCTCGCTAAGTTACGAAAAGAACTGGAAATATCAACGCAGTGGAAAATGTCACAGTGTTTGAATATTTCATTCCCAACTTATTATTCTGCAGAACAGCAGCCAGGCCTGCCTTCCCGACGACTGATGAAACTAATAAATAAGAAATTTGGGTGGGATATTTTGTCGAAACACATAAAGTCAGAACTCGACAAAGACTAAGACTAAGACTAAGAAAAAGCGGCTGGCGCCCAGCTTGACGTAAAAGACTAAGAAAAGCGCCTGGCGCCCAGCTTGACGTAAAAGACTAAGAAAAGCGGCTGGCGCCCAGCTTGACGTAAAAGACTAAGAAAAGCGGCTGGCGCCCAGCTTGACGTAAAAGACTAAGAAAAGCGGCTGGCGCCCAGCTTGACGTAAAATGCAACTAGCCAGGTGTCGAAACGAACGGCGCTTTGTTTTGCCGATGCGTCAGAGAGTGACTCAGGAAAACAGCCAGCGCAGGTTTGCTTCCCGCTCGCCGCGCCGGCTGCTACGCAGGTAAAGGTCCAAAAAAAGGTCCAAAAACTCCGACCTCAATTCTGGTCGTAAGCTATTGATATCATTCAAGTAATACTCTACGAAATTTAGGTCCATTTTGCACCCCTCGTAAGCTATTGATATTGCTCAGGTGAAAGGTCCACGTTTTTTCGTAAAGACTTTCGTGCGTGTATCGTAAAACGCTCGCGTGTGTATATATTCCACAACTCCTCTATTCTCTCTATAGAGAGATTTATAAAAAGGTCCAATATATGTCTTTTTACGCTATAACTGCTTGAAAACACTAGAGGATAAGGGCTCTGGACCCTCTCGGACCTCGAGCGGACCCAGGGGTAACATATTGAAATGATTAAGAATACGGGCCCAAAATGGCACGCGGGAAAGACGATGGTTGTCCCCGGGATTTCTCGCAGGCTTTACGATTCAGAAACAGCATTTCAAATTTGCTGCGCGCAATGGCTGAGAAAACAATATTCGATGACAAGTAAGTCGAAATTTGCGAAATGGCATCACTCAGCGAACGAGCGCCAAGGCGAACGAGCTGGCTTCGTGGCAAAAATGATGGGACAAAGTAGGGGTTTTCCGGATCTCATCAATCTTGAGTTCCGCGCAGCTGTCGAACTCAAAGTCGACAGAGGGAAATTGAGCGTAGAGCAAATCGGTTGGAGAGATTATTTAGTGTTGATCGGTTGGAGATACGAGATCGTGTTTACGTTTCAGCGTTTTCAAGAAGTAGTGAACGAACTCTAGTTAGAACAGTTATTCAGAGCGCATAACGCCCAACGCATCTTCGTAGCTATTTTTAGATTCAGCTGCGATTATCGGTGTTTCGACCAGCGCTTCTGACTCTATTACTAGTGACGTTTTCAACTTAATACGCAATCTGTCGCAGTCTCGCTTAAACTCGTGAAATTCTTCGACTTTATCGAAGCTTAGATGTAACGGTCGTACTAGCTCGTTGTAACAACACAACCAGCCCAGCAGCCGCAGCTGCTCGATGTTGTATATCGTCACTGTTTTACTCTTCGAGTCAGTGTTTTGCTCGTTTAGTAGAATTGGTCGCTCGGGACGGTATTTTGTTGCTGCAGATTTTGCCATAACTCTGTATTATGTATTATGTGTCCCACGGTGGGACAAAATGTTCCACGTGGAACATTTTGTTCCACGTGGAACATTTCAGGTAGGGTATGACAATGACTGATAACGATCAAGTTGTAATTAAGTCGAGTCTCGAGCCTTCGAGCGATGTTAGTGTCAATCCATACGGCCCATACAAGACGCTTATTCGTAAATATTTCCCGATCTTAGCGCAGATCGAGAACGTACACAGCTACAGATCTCTAAAATCAGACGTGCTTTCGGCAGCTCAAATCACTGTTTTAAAATATGCTCTCACGCCGGAAAAACTCGCGAAGGCATCTTTTCTTCAATTAATTCAGGGGTTTGAGATACTCAACAAATCTGAGCGTCTCAATAGCAACTTGAGTACTGACAACGTTGCTAATGCACATTTTGGTCAAATTTCGCTCAAACTACCGACAGATGGCTAATCTCTTATGCAAACATAACAGCAATTTGGCATACTTACGAAAAATTGACCGATAACAATACTTATCGGTCAATTGTCCCAACGGAGTTGGTACGATGTATGCACTACTAGCAAGAATCATGCCAATGCCCAGGCGGGGGGGGGTACGCCGCCGGATCTTTTTTGCCCGAGCATCGATATGTAATTTAACCCATGTTTGGCCGCCCACAGAAAATTTATACTCGATCCCATGAACGGTAAACGAAAAACCAAAATCCCCAAACTAGGATCTCCTGCCCAAGCGCGCCCAACGCCTAGACTAGATCCAATTACGAATCCACTAGCATCTGCCGAAGACTTCCTTGCTCAGAGTCCATCCCCCCTAACTGCCGAGCAAGTAATTTTCAAGCCTACCGAAGCACGATTCTTTAAGCCCTTCGTCAAGCCGATACCAGCACCTAACTCGAAGCCCGAACCACTGCTTACGTCAACAGCGACCCAGCCAGTGCATCACCCCAGCCAAATCTGGAAGTACCCGACACTTTCTGAGCCACTATCTGGCGATCCCGAAACTAATTTCCTTTACGACCGCGTGATTGAAATCAACGGCATGCCGTTCCAGCGGCGCAGCGATTGTAAATATAAGTTTTCATATTATAAGTGCGTCGACGAGATTGATTGCATACGGAACGCATCTCCGATTGAGCGCGAGAAGTTCCCGCTAATGAACGAAATGAATTATTTTAGGAACCTTGTTCTGTACGACTTATGGTTCTTTGTGTATTTCGTAATGAAGAATCCGCTAGCGAATCACCCGTTTATTGTTGAAGCGTGCAAGGAGGTTGAGAATGAGACTGAGGATAGTTTGGAAGTATGGGCGCGCGATCATTTAAAGACGACTATTATCAGTGTTGGTCGCCAAGCGCAGAAGGTATTAAATGATCCCGAAAAAAGAATCGGGTTATTTTCAGCATCACGTCCGTTAGCAATTAGAATTCAAAATGTTATCAAAAGTTTATTTGAATCAGAGTTTTTGATCAGGTGTTTTCCTGACATTTTATGGCAGGATGCTAGTAAAGAGGCCCCAAAATGGAGCGAATCCCCCGAAGGGGGGCTTATTGTTAAGCGCAAGGGGGTTTACAAAGAAGCGACGATCAGCTCTTGGGGGTTAATGGAAGGCATGCCGACGGGCGACCATTACACTGACATTCTTATGGATGATATCATTACGCAAGATTACCAGACCCCTGAGATTATTGAGAAGGTTTGCAATAATTTTGACATGGCCGAGAATATTGGAACGAGGGATAGGCAGATTACGGTTGTGGGCACTTTCTACCGGCACGACGACCCGCTTGTTTACATTATGAACAAAGTGGACGTTGAGACTGGCGCGAAAGTCTTTAAGGTTAGAAAAAAGACCGCAACCATTGACGGCACGTTCAGCGGGCCGAGTGCTTTTTTGCCGGAGAAAGCTCTTAAGAGAAAGCGCAACGGCAATGTATATTTCTACATGTGTCAACAATTGTTAGACCCTACGCCAAGGGGCAAAGAAAAGCTCAATAGGGATCATCTTATTACGGTCAAGAAAGAAGAGCTGCCGACAAAGCTTTACAAGTTTATGTTGGTTGACGGCGCGGGGGACGTGGGCAGGAGAAAGGATAGGACTGCCGACGCGTGGGCTATGATGGTTGTGGGGGTAGAGCCTTACCGAGACGATCACGGTATCAGTAGGATTTACATATTAGATCTTGTGATAGAGGACATGGAGCTAGTCAAAGCTCAACAAATGGCAGTAGACATGTATTGCAGGAACGGCAGGATTCTAAAGCTTGCGATTGAGAAAGTGGGTATGTCTACTACGGAGATTCACCTCTGCGGGGCCTTGAGGGCGAAAAAGCGGTTCGTGAGCCTAGAGTCCGGGAACTTGCAGATACTGAATCCAGGTGGCAGGAGTAAGCAATACAGGATAGAATCGGCGTTATCTTGGCCTTTGAGCAATGGGAAGATTCACATTCTGGATAGCGTCCCGGTTCAGCACTCTGAGAGGCTTAGGATGGAGATGGAGAAGTTCCCGGCTTGGAAGGATGACGGGCTGGACGGGCTTAGCTACGTGTATGATTTATTGAAGACCTATCGCTTCGGGGACATTCCTGCGGACGAGAAGCCTGAGAGTTTTTACGACAGGGCCTTTAGGCAGGCGCAAGAGCGAGCAAACAAGTATGGGTGGATAGCGGTTTAGACGATGCACGAATTACGGATCACGACTCCCGACCCTAGCGGGCATTACCATATTGTTTACATAAACAGTGAGAGCGGCATTGGGGCTATGAGCCCTGATCCCGAGGACCAGCACCAGCATACGTTGGTTTACGATCCGCCCAGGGAGCCGATAGAGCCTACGTCTGCGATGCTAGTGAACCCGCAAACGGGGGAGCAGGTTCCTGCGCCCGAGGATCCGGCGGAGATTCAGCAGGCGGTAAGCATGGGGGCGCAGCTTGTGCCAGCGAACCCTGGGGACCCTGGCAAGGAGTTAGGGAGTTGGATCATTGGACCAGGTAGTACGGATGCCCACGAGCACGAGCTGTTGGAGTATCGCCCCAAGGAGAAGGGGGAAAAGGGCCAGCCCGAGAAGGAGATCTTAGGGGAGTGCATGTCATTATGGCGAGAAGCGCTTGCGATGACGGGCGAGTGCCGGAGGAAAGGCCGAGAGTCCGAGGACTTTTACAAAGGTAAGCAATGGGACGATGAGACTAAGCGATGGCTTGACGGCTTAGACCGCGCAGCGCTTACGATCAATGAAATATCGGCGAATATTGATACTCTGATTGGGTATCAGATGGAGCAGCGCACGGACATTAAGTATTTGCCGCAGGAAGGCGGGGATCAGCGAGTAGCTGACATGCTTAATGTCGTCAGCAAGAAGATCTTGGATAGCTGTTATTTCCAGCGCGAAGAAACGAAGATATTTAAGGACATTTGTGTTCCTGGCTTTGGTGCGTTCAATCTTTACATGGATTTTAATAGCAACTTGCAAGGGGACGCCAGAGTAGAGAGATTCCCGTGGGACGATATTGTTTACGGGCCGCATGAGAAAGAGGACTTAGCGGATTGCGAGTATGAGATCCGATCTAGAATGGTTTCGATAGCAAAGCTTAAACAAATGTTTGGCGAAAAAGCCAAAGAGATTGAGCGGAGCTATGAGTCTTACGCGGGCCAATACCCTGACATCGACAAGGGTGATAATGGCGTCAATGGAACGCATACTGATTATCGTTCTGCCAAAAAGCTTGACGACCAGCCCTACACGGTGGATGGAACATTACCGCTTGTTGATGTGCAAAAAAAACAGTTCCGCTTAGTGCAGGCTACCAGGAAAATGTACAAGGAAGTAACCGTAATTTTCAACCAAGAGGAAAATTTTTTCTTTACGGCGTATGGCTGGAAGGATGAAGACATTGCGCTAGCGAGTAGTCTGCCGGGGTTTGAAGTAATTTCGCAGATGAAAGCCCGGATGCGCGTTACTAAGCTTTGCGGGCAACTAATACTCTCTGATGAGAACCCGGCGGACCTCCCGATGCATGATTTCTATACAGTACCTGCTTACGGCTACCGCCAAAATGGCGAGTACTGGGGTAAGGTCGAAGGGGCAAAGGACCCGCAGCGCGAGCTTAATAAGCGCAGAAGCCAGATGATGGACACGATGAACCGCCTCGGCGCAAGTGTGTACTACACCGAGCCCGAGACATTTATTGACAAGAACGAAGAGGAAAGATTTAAGAAAGATCGCAGTAAGCCTGGATCTATGTTCAAGGTTACGGACCTCAACCGCAAGCCGGTGCTGGAACTCGGGGCAGACTTGCCATCGGGACTAGTCCAGATAATGCAGCTAGATCAGCAGAATTTGCAGCGGCTAATGAATGTTGTAGTGCAACAAGAGAGCGCTAACGAGTCCGGCGCGCTGTACTTGGAGAAAAAGAAGGGCAGACTAACGGGGAATCAATTCTTATTTGACAATTTGTCATTCGCTAAGCAAAAGATTGGGAAACTACTACTTTCGTTGATTCAGCGCTACTACCCGGCAGAGAGACTTGAGAGATTGCTAAATTCCCAGTACTCCAAGCAGAAGTTTAAGGTCGGCGGGGAGGATTTTAGTCAGTTCAGCAAGGAAGAGATTATCGAGATGCTTGAGTCATCGGACTTACTGGATTACGACGTAGTTGTTGCTGAATCTTCGTTCTCTGCGAGTACTAGACTTGGAATTGCCAAAGTACTGTTTGAATCCATCGCCCAGGGCGCAGTTATTCCGCCAGAGTTGCCGCTAGAGTTCATAGACATGCCCGCGGATACCAGGATGAGGATTACGGAATCCATTCAGCAGCGAAGCGAGCAGACCTCCCAGACGTCAGCAGATACTAGTAATACAGAGATCACTAAAACGCTAATAGCGAAGGGCCAGTATACGGTATCTCCCGAAAAGGCTCAAGAATTAGGGCTAATACCCGCAAATGGCGAAAACTCGTTGCCAAGTGACGGGCAAATGCCTAATAATGTAGATAATACTCAGGATGCCCAGTACGCTGACAATTTGGCCGGTGCGCTGGCTGGGTAGAAGAACGGAGTTTTATAGTGGCTGAACAAATCGAGCAGGACGGAGAGCAGACCCCAGAATCTAACATTGACGACGGCATGGTGGATGTCCACGATGCAAAGATCGAAGACTTGGATCTGGCGTTAACTAACGCGCAAGCGCAAGAACAAGAGGTAGGACAATCTGAAGAACCGCAAGCGCAGGATGCGCAAGCGGCGCCTACTTCCCCTCCCGCGAACGCAGCTCCTACTCGAACAGCACAGCCTGATGGCCAGCAAGTCGCGCCACAGGGAGCAGATGCCTCAAAGCCTACAGCTACACCTCAAAAGGTGTACACGCGGGAAGAAATTCAGGCCATTGTTGCAGACAACGAGCGACAAAAGAAGCAAGGGGACCAAAAGGAACTCTTTATTCAGCGTCGAAATACGGAATTTGGGCAGCTAAAGCAGCAGCTAGTAGCGGCCAAGTCGCAGCTAGTAGCGGCCAGAGCTGAACTCGCAAAAGGGCTTGAGGATAGGTTCTCCGAGAATCCTGTACAGGCGATTGACGATCGCGACAGGATTAAGGAAATCAACTCCGAGATTGAAGAGTTAGGAGGCCGAGAAGAGAAGGCGCAGCGCATTGTTGAGGCGCAGACTTTCTTTATGCGGCATGTAGACGTGGATCAGGTATCCATTGACGATGTGTCTCAGGTGCTAACGGCTGATGGTGTGGATGGTCGGTTCGTGGCGCAGTTCAAGCAGAATCCTTGGGAGTTTACGACTCCAGAGGCGCTTGTGCAGATGGGCAAACGGGCAATGGACAGAAAGCAGCTAGCTCAGGCGGACAATGACCGCAGGATTTTAGCTAACCATGTTATAAAACTGAATGCTGAGATGGCCAAGCTCAAAACAAAGCCTGGGCAAGCAATGCAGCAGCTACAGAGAAACCTCAATCAAACACCAAGCGTGACGGCGGCAAGTTCCGTATCAGGCAAGGCTAGTCGGGAAGTGGATCCAACTAAAATGTCCATAGGCGAGCTTGATGCGCATTTACGGCAAGCTGGCCTGCAATAGCGGCCCTGAATAAAGAGTTCCTTTAGAATTATTTTAAGGGAACATCAAATGTCAAAGACTATATTTACCACGAGCAACCCGCTCACTAAAAAGCTATGGGAAGAGCGCCTTTTCCGCGACGTAGAGATTGAATCAACCTTTATGTCGAAGTTTTCGTCGGAAGGCGAGAACAGTATCGTTCAAGTTCAGACCAACCTTACCAAGTCGCAGGGAGATCAAATTACGTTTGGTATCGTGCCAAACTTGGTTGGTGACGGTGTAACTAGCGGAACGATACTAGAAGGAAACGAGGAGGGCCTCAATTCTTACGACTATAGCATTGTACTTGAGCAGTACAGGCACGGCACGCGCACCAAGGGGAAGATGGACGTGCAGCGCGCAATGTTCTCTATCCCTGATGTTAGTAGGGCCAAGCTAAAGATCTGGGGTGCCGAAAAGATTGACAAGCTTCTTGTCAATGCGCTTTTAGCTTCTCCTACGAAGATCCTTTACCGGGACGGCGTAGCGGGTGTTCCAAGTGGAACATCATCCACAGCAACTGCAAAGGCAGCACTCACGGCTGCAAATAGTAAGCTTACGCCTAATTTCATCTCAGCTATTAGAACCTGGGCGCAAACCGGCGGTAACGGGCAAACGTATCGTATGCAGCCAGTGAAAATGGACGGGCAAGAAGTCTATGTTTTGCTAGTCAATCCCGCATGCTTGTATGACTTACGTATCGATAGCACGTTCCAGGCTGCAATGAAGGATGCAATGGAAAGAGGGAAAAATAACCCCTTATTTCGTGGCGCATTCGCTATTTGGGATAACGTTATTATCCATGAAACAGAGCGCATCCCGCTATTCACCGATGGCGGCGGAGCTTCCGTAACTGGCGCATTTGGCGCACTTATGGGCGCGCAGTCTCTTGTATGGGCATGGGGCGAAAGGCCAAACACCGTGCAAGAACAGTTCGATTACGGAAACGAAACAGGTTGGGCTTGGGAGATGATGGCCAAAGCAGGCAAGCCGGTATTCAATAGTAATGACTACGGAACCGTTGCTGTTTGTTTGGCAGCTACCAACATTACGACCATATAATTAACGAGCCCCCGTAGCAGGGGGTTTAATTTAAATTTTCAGAGAACAGGATTTTTATGGCGACTACTTATGTTTCAACAAAAGCAGCAACCGGGGTTCAACCTCGGCTAGACTTGCACGACGACACTTTGTACTGCGAGTTCGATATTGCAGCGGCAGTTGGTACAGCAGCGGCAGGCGGCGGCGGAGCTGGCGGTACTGCTTTTGTTATCAATGACGTTGTGCGGATGGTTAAGGTAGCGATTGGCAGTACTGTTGTAGATGTGGTGCTTTCGGTAGACGCACTGGAGAGCAATGGTATAATCGTAGTCGCGGTGGGAGATGGAAGCGATGACGATAGGTTTATTACGGGTTCCACCATCGGACGATCTAGCGCTGCCGGAATAGCAAGGCTCAATAGCAACGTTGGGCATTTGTATACTTATACTGCGGAGGATACGATTGACTTTAAGGTTACTACTGCGGGAACCGCAGGCCAAGCAACTACTGGCAAGATTAGGTTAGCGGTGTTTATTACGGCACAGTAGTATTGTTCGTGGCGCTGGCGAAATGCCAGCGCCACAGTTCCAGTTGGCGCATTATGGCGATAACAGATTTTGACTACCTAGCCACTCGCAACGAGATCATAGAGGGTGCCTTTAGGATTGTTGGCGCGTTAAGCAAGGGGCAAAATCTTACTCCAGAGATGCTAGATCAGGGCGTAAAAGCCTTACAGCTTTTGGTTAAAAGCTGGAGCAATAAGCATTTGTTCCTTTGGAGTTTTAACCAAACAAGTTTCGCGACAGTTGCCGCGCAAGAAGCCTACACCATAGCGGCGCTGACCGGGGACGATGACGCTATCATCGGGCTAGATAAGGCTTGGGTAGTAGAGACTAACGAAGATCTGCCGCTAGAGGTAATCAGCTACAGCAGATATTTGGACATTTACGACAAAGAAACAAACGCAGGGCGTCCGCTAGCGATTGCCTTTAAGCCGGAACCCGAGCCTAGTTTTTTTCTATGGCCGAGCCCCAATGCTATTTACACAATCAAGGTTCTTTGTATTTTCCCATTGAAAGATTTCGACACGGCAGCAGGCAGCGGTAACGTACCAGCGAGATTCCAAAGAGCGCTAAAGTACGGCCTTGCCGAAGACCTGTTTGATGAGTACCCCGGCTCAATGGGTACAATGCAGTACACCCAAGCGAAAGCTTACGAGCTTTTCCGTGAAGCTAAAAATTCAGACATGCCAGTAGAGACAACCAGCGAAGTTGAAAGTTTATTTCGTTGCAAACGATATTAAAGGGCGCACATGGCAACAGTAGTGGAGTTCCTACTTGCAGGGTTTACGGATAATTCTGGGGAGCCGTTAGCGTTAGGAAAAGTATACACGTACCAAGCGGGGACATTAACGCCGAAGGCCACGTACGTTGATAGCCTCGCGCAAACCTCTGAGCAGAATCCTGTTATCTTAGATGCTAACGGAAGAAAGCAAATTTACGCAACGGGATCTTATAAGTTCATAATTAAAACAGCAGCTGACGCAACTCTCTACACGCTGGACAATTTATTTTTTGGCGATGATTCCAAAGTTACTTTCTTAGGAACTACGACAGGATCTCCGAATGCGTATGTAGCTACACCAACACCAGCGGAATCTTCCTACGCCGACGGAAGCATTTACATATTCCAAGCGAGCTTTGCCAACACGGGGGCCGCGACATTAAACATTAGCGGAGTAGGCGCATACCCAGTAGCGTCCTATGTAGGGCAAATAGTTTCTGGTTTTACTTACACGGTTAGATGGAATGCAAGCGCTAGCGCATTTAACATAATCAATCCGTCTCCTGGCTTTGCGACAACGCAAGCGGAAATATCCGCGCTGAATTCCGCAGGCGCGGAGATTGTAATCAACCAGTCTATCACGCTAAGCGGAGCGCTAACTCTCACTGCGCCACTGAGGATCAACCAGGGCGGGAAGATTATTACAGGATCCAATATCCTAACGATCAACGGATCTTTCGGCGCTGGCCTTTACCAATGCTTCGACACTACGGCAACAAAAGTAGTATTTGGCGGGGACGCCGTAAAGGAAGCCTACCCGCAATGGTTCGGGGCGCTGGCGGATGGATCTAATGACGACACGGTAGCAGTTCAAGCAGCACTAACTTCCCACGGCAGAGTATTTTTCCCGGTCGGCGATTACAGGATTACGGCAACGCTAACCTGCACGCACGCAGTCTTTATGGAAGGAGCAAGTCCGCCTTCTTCTTCCGGCCCGAATTCATATCAATCCGTGCTGCGGCATGATTTCAATGGAACCTTTATTTCCTTTACGGGGAGTGAAGCGTCGCGCTCTGGCGGCGGCGGCGGAATTAGAAACATGCAGCTGTATAACGTTTACGGAAGCGCAGGGACCGCTTACGGAATCGCGATACGATTATTGTTTACAAGTACAGCGCTGCGCTCGACGTGGGTTAGAATCGAGAATGTAAACATAGAACAAGAATCTTCGGCGGGCACCTGGACTTATTGCCTCGACATGGACGGATCGGCGGCGGCTACTACGGATTCCTTAAGGGATTTCTGGGTATCTGGCTGTAGATTCCTTTGCGACACTGGGGGCACGGCGGCAGTCCGATTACAGAAAGTAATAGCGCTGCACTTCCTGCACAATATCCTAAACGGTGCGAAGGGCGATATGTCGATCACGGGAGATGCGACAACTCTCAGCGGGCAGAATTGGATCCATGGCGGCGGCGGGCAAACGCTAAACCTTGATTACGCAGACAATACTCATGTTTCTGCGTCCCTTTGGACTGACATTGTAGACACGGCAAACAGCACCAATACCACTGTCAGAATGTCCAAGTCCACAAACCATATTCGCCTATTGGGGACTGGCTTTGTAGATTACTACAAAGCAACAGACTTTACGCATATTCATCAATCGAATGGCTCTTACGTTATATTCTCTAGGGATGAGGGCGCTGGGGACACGACCAGCGGAGTAGGTGTCGCGCTTGGCAACCATGGAGCGAATGAAGGCTTTGCGTTGTCTGAGTATCTCAATACGGCAGCTTCCGGCGCGCCTTTTTTTCGGACAAGGTTTTTGCCTCGCAACAATGCAGACAGTGGCCCTTTGGTAGCGGCGCAGTATGCTGGAATATACCTCACCAAAACAGCGGGAGCAGATACTTGCAAGACTGAACTAATGTCGACAGGCGGCACGCTTACGTTGAACGCCGATGGATCTACTTCTCTTAGTAGCACTAAGCTTGAATTTAGTGGGGTAGCTAGCCTATTGGGGATCTTTGTAGGATCGGGAACCCCGGAGAGTGTGGTAACTGCGGTAGTGGGATCTATTTTCCTTAGAACTAACGGCGGCGCGGGGACGACTCTTTACGTGAAACAATCGGGGGTTGGAAATACTGGATGGATAGGGAAATAGGCTATGGCCAGGGAGACTAGCGCCACAACTCCTATCCCGCTATTTACGCGGAGTCATAAGGGCGTAGATCAGTCAGTCCTGACTGATGAGGCAGCATTGCAGTACAATGGGTACCTGGACGAATTGCAGGGGCTAAATATTCGCCCTGGTGAAGTACTGGCAATTAACACAGGCAAAAGAAGCGATGGCCTATACTTCTGGCCCGACAAGAATTACCTAGTTTGCGTTGACGAAACTGAGGTTACGCTAAGGACGATTTCCGGGGAAACCTTAAGCAATGCATTCTCTTCTGCAGCATCAACCTTCGTAGCTGGCGTGCCGATTATCTTTGCCAATAACGGCACGTATACCTTTATGGCGGGCGGCGGGAGAATCCATTACGTCGACGCGTTTGGCGTAGTGACAGAGCTAGTAGATCTCGATGCGCCAGCAACAGTAACTCACGTAGCGTTTCTAGATGGATATATTCTAGCGATTGACGGCAGTAGTAAGTTCTATTGGTCAGACACTCCAGCGGCCACAGATTGGAGCGCGCTAAGCTTTGCGAGCGCGGAAGGATCTCCGGACAATATTAGGGCGATGTACGTTGTCCAAAGGCAGATATACCTTCTAGGCATAGCGAGTACTGAGATCTGGGAGAACAACGGGCAGACCCCCTTTGCTAGAATTCCAGGCGGTCAAATTGACATTGGCTGCATTGCCAAATACTCCCCCATTAGGCGCGGTAATTCTCTATTATGGCTAAGTCATTCGCGGCAGGTGGTAGAGTTTACGGGGACTGATGTTAAGTTCATCTCCGGCAGGTACGACAAAGAGATATCCAAATTCTCGGTAGTCGATGATTGTATCGGCGGACTAATCTACAAAGACGGCCAGGATTTTTGTGTATTTCGGTTCCCTACCCAGCAGCGAACACTAGTGTACGATCCGAGATCTCAGGATTGGTCAGAGTGGGGAAACTGGGACACAAGCGCCATGCAGTGGCTACCGTACGACTTTCGTGCGACGGCATACGATCTCAATTCTGGAAAAACGTTTATTGGGAAAGAAAGAGCGTTAGTCATTGCATGCCTAAATTCTGAATCAAGGAATGACATTACGGGAGCTGCCACTACGGCCCCTTTTAAATTCCTGCGCATAACTGGGCATATTAACCACGGGACGCTAAAGGAAAAAGTCCTACAAGAGTTGCGATTTATAGCAAGGCGCGGATCTTCCGAGCAAAGCAGCACTCCAAACTTGATGCTGAGATACCGAGACGACGGCCATTCCCAGTGGTCTAACATCATAAACATTAGCCTAGGCGCGATTGGAGACACTGAACATTTAATATCAATTCAGCGGCTTGGTATTTATCGGTCCAGGCAGTTTGAGATTTCGTCTACCGACGACATGGCGATAGTTCTCTCTAGGGCCGAAGTAGATTTGACGATACTGCGATGATAAGAGTAGCAAGACCGCCCAAGGACCTAGCGTCATTTATCGGCCGCAAATGGCTTGAAGCTCTTACGGGGCAAAGCCAAACCCTAAGCGGCGTTTTAGATCTAGCGTTCTTGTTGCTTGCGGCGGATCCAGATCTTCCCAACGCTAGAATCATTGCTGTTTCCTCCAACCTGGTCATAGTAGATGCTGGCCCTGGGGGAACGATTACGCTCAACCTAAGCGACACGGCGGTTACGCCAGGCGCTTACAACATGGTCACGGTAGACCAGAAGGGCCGAGTAAGTAGCGGATCCCTAGTCGCCTATGCGGAAATAAACACCGCCAACGTCTTTACGCAGCCGCAATCAGTCCCCGATAGCCCCTACGCCGTAGGATGGGACGGAAGCCTTACGATCCCAACGAAAAACGCCGTTTACGATAAGATCGAAGCAGTTCTTGCGGCTGCCGCTGAGAATGCCCAAGATGCCGTCGGCGCAATGATAAATAGCACGCTGTTTTATACCGACGCCACTCCAGTAATGGGTATAAACCTCTCTAGCGCTAATACGTGGTTAGTAGATCAGTCCGTCCCGGATGAGGTTTACGGGGTAGGCTGGAATGGATCCGTAGAAGTCCCCACCAAGAATGCGATTTACGACAAGCTTGAAGCGACCCTAGCTTCTGGGGTTTACACACCCACGAGATCAGCGGAAGCCAACCTAGATTCCAATGTCACTATGACCGAAGCGCAGTATATGCGGGTAGGCAGCACAGTGAACGTGTCTGGTAGATTCACGGCGGATCCAAGCCTTACCGCGACAGCGACTAGCTTTGAGATTACGCTACCCATAGCTTCCAACCTTGGAGCAATTGAGGACTTAGCAGGAACAGCCTTCTGTGGTAGCATTGTGGGCCAAGGGGCAGAAGTAAACGGCGTAGTAGCGAACGACACGGCGCAGGTAAAGTGGATTAGCGGGGACGTCACCAGTCAAGTCTGGAGCTACAACTTCACCTACCAGATCATCTAGAGGATTTTGAGGCAGCGTTTTAGCAAGTACAGTATAATCGTGAAACAGAGAGAACCCTTTTATGAAACATCTTTTTAAGCTTTCCCTATTGGCACTACTGGTAAGCCTACCGGCTTACGCACAGGACGAAATCAGCCAGAGCACAGGGATTATCGGCAACGGTAGACTCTTGGGGGCCAAGAGCTATGACGGGCAAGCGACCGTTGGCGTTCTAGGCATTGACAGCTCCGGGAACACCGTTATTAAGGCAATGTCTGGAAAGACTGTTTCCCTTGCAGCGTCCACGACTCCAGCGGCAGACAACACCTACGACGTTGGTTCGGCAAGCCTTGGCTACCGCACTGGATACTTTGATACGTCTGTCATTACGCCGCTAGCCTCTTCAGCGGCGAGCCTCCAAATCCAAGTAGACGCAGATCCGCAGAGACTTTTTACGTTTGATGCAAGCTCTGATACTGCGCTTACTCAAACCTTTGGCGATGGGGGCGTTACGGCTGGGCAGGTTTATACAATCTCAGCTAGCACTGCGGACGCAGACGACGACGCCACATTGCGTCTTGCAAGCGGCGGCTCGACTGGAGATTCTCGCGGAGGTTGGTGTAGGCTTCTAGCTAACGAAGTAGCAAGCACTGGGGGTAGCATTGAATGTTTCCTCGGCAACGTAGCCACGGCAGATTTCAAAGTCGCCCTTGAAAACGCTAGCTCGGACTTTGTTGTTGCAGATACTACCTCCGGCACCCTTTTCAGTATCATCAACGCCGGAGCAGCAGTGCTAGCTGCAGGCGATTACAGAATTTCTGGAGCCGGGACGCTGGCCCTTCAGGAAGCCACAGCAGGAACAAAGTGCATGGGAACGGCAACCGCAAACGGAACCACGGCAGTTCCCGTAGCCACGACCTGCGCCACCACAGGGAGCAGGATTATCCTTACCAGGAGTTCGGCCCCGTCTGGCACAGCTATTTGCTGGCAGACCAACATTGTAAACGCTACTAGCTTTGATCTCGATTGCAGCGCCGCAGAGACTGGCACGTTCGATTGGATGATTGTTCACGAATCGCCTTAATATTGGAGAACCGCAATGGCCGATGATAGTTCGTGGTGGGATACTGGGACAAATTGGGTATCCGATAATTGGGATACTATTGCCAAGGGCGTCGGTGTAGCGTCTGGCGCCTATGGCATCTATAACGAGACTAAGGCCCGAAACGCACACAACGAGTATTTACGAGAAGTGGAAAGGGCCAGAGCCGAGCAGATCAATGCGGAGAACGATTACCTGACAAAAGTGGCCGAAGCGGATCGCTTAGCACAGGTTAATAACTCAGCTGCGCAGACAGGCGCTATGCATATGAATGAAGCTAACCGGTTAAAGGCGGCGCTTCGGGCCAGTAAGTACAGCAAGAACACGTACAGGAAGATCCTAAAGATGTACGAGCCCTATAGGAAGACTGCCGAGATGCTGCTACCGCAGATGACGCAGACCTATCAGAACTCGCTTGGACTCCAGAACGCGATGGGGGCTTACGTGCAGAATCCTACGCAAATGGCCAAGCTTAACGCCGAGACTCCTGCCTACCAAGTAAACATTCCACTGCCGGACTCTGTAAGGATCAAGTAAATGGCAATCCCTGAGCACATCAAAAAGTACCTATCCCCTGCCGAGTTGCAGGAGATTGAAGCTGCCGAAGGGCAGCGCGGGGGAGGTGCTGCTCCAGCCCTGACGTTTGAGCAATGGCTTGCGCAAAATCCGCAGTACGGACAGCCGGAAGGGGGAGAAGCACCCGGTAAAAACAAAAACCCCACGAAGGAGGTGGTAAAACAGCTAGCCAAGCAGTACGCAAAGGACTACGTAAAAAAACAAGCCAAGGAGGCAGCCCGCGGCGGTATGTCAGGCCCTGCCACACTGTCAGGCAGCGGGACCGCGTTCTCTTCTGGGAATATTTACCAAGGGCAGCCCGTCGGCACAGCAGTGGATGGGGGAACCATGATGTCTACCGGGGAAACGATCCCGGCATCGGAAGGTTCAGCCGTAGGGCCAGCTGGCCCCGCAGAGGGCACAACCTTTACCCAAGGCGCTGGGCAAGTGGCACAAGGGGCATTGGGAGCCTACCAAGCATACAATGGGTACAACCAGTACCAAGAGGGTGACAAGGTAGGCGGCGGCCTCAACATGGCGGCAGGCGGGGCTAACGTTGCTTCCGCAGCGGGGAGCAGTACCGCATCTAGCGCTGGACCCTACCTGAGCGCTGCGCTAGGGGCGTACAACACTTACAATGCGCTAAGGGGCGAAGGGACCGCAGCACAGAGATCGAACGAAGGGAGCAAGGCAATAGCGACGGCAGTTGCAGACTTCTATACTTTTGGGGGAGCGAGTCTAGCAAAAAAAGCCTTCAGTAAAGAAGTAGGTAAAATTGACAGCGTTGTAGACCCCATCATGGGGAGAAAGGACGTACAGCAATGGACTAATCCGCTCCTATACCACGCAGCCAGACTTATGGGAGAATCCACTAGGGGCACGGCCAAGCGCCATAGCGCGCAACTAATGGAACAATCCGAGGATCCCGGCTATCAAGCTTATGTTTCGGCGATGCGGCAGCAGCACCAAGGCGCCCCCCCGGATCCTAGCAACCCGTTCGGCGACACTAAGGGCAATAAATACGCAACCTGGGCCGATTACGAAAAGGGCGGGCTTGACGCTGCGAATCTTACCGGCGTAATGGGGAATATTGAAACCTTTGGCCCTGACTGGACGAAGCTTAATTTCGAGCAGCAGCAGGCCATAACGCAGGCGCTAATTGACGCATCGCAATACGAATCTAAGAAGGGTGAAGTCCTAATAAGAGATCAAAACAAAGCAAGAGAGATTTACGACGGAGTTTCTAAGGGCGCAGGGTTTAATATTCCCGCAGCCAATCCAATATATTCCCCGAAGGGCGTAGCCAAGATGCCGGGCGTTCCTACGCAAACAGCCCCTCCGATTAGTAGCAACGTTCCAGTGGTTCCGTACCCCGCCCCGGCTGCTACGAATGCAGGCTTTAAGATCCCCGTAGCTAATCCCCCATATTCCCCGAAGGGCGTAGCCAAGATGCCGGAGCAGCCCCCGCAGGCCCCGCTACTCCCTACCCAGGCACCCCCAGGAGTAGCGCTTACCCCAGTAAAAAGGCTTTTGATTCCTAGAGCGAGTGGTAGTATGGCCGGAGGATTAACGAGGTAAATAATGGCTCCAACATTCTACACCAACACAGCTGGCAAGAAAGTAAATACAACAGGTGTGACCGGCCAGCCTTTGCAGCGTATCCAGACGTTAGCGGACAACGGCAAGATCATGCGCGCCAGGAACGTGGCTTTACGGCAAAGGATTAAGATCCCACAAGCTGGAGCCCCCGCAGCGCAAACACCCCCACAGCAGGCAGCCCCCGGCACTACGCAAACGCTATTTCCTAATGCCAGAATGTTCGAGCCGCAGAACTATGAAGGCTCCCCGCTGTACAAGTTCCAGGTGTCCGAAGGGCAAAAGCAGCTCTCCAAGTCGCTAGCATCGAGGGGACTCACTAATTCCGGCTATGGTATTACCCAAGAGCTAGACATCCCGATGCGGGCAGCAGCGCAAGACACTGAGCGCATGACAAACTTGGGAACGGCCAATGCCGATAGACTGGCAAGCATGCAGGAGAACGAGTCCAACCGCCTAGAGAATCAATCTAATAACCAATGGAACCGCATGTACCAAGCGGCGGGACTAATGGCGCAGCAGTCCCCTTGGTCATCAGCAATTGGCGGGCTCAACTCCTCAGCGGACTATGCCGCGCAGGGCGGAGAGAAACAAGAAAATTTCTTACGGGACTACTACCAGCGGGCCTTTGCTCCTCCAGCGCAGGTTGCACCTGTAATAGCTGCTCCTGCCGCACGACCAGACTTTGCAAACACGGGGGCCGTAGGTAATTTCGGGGATTACTCAGCCGCGCAGCGCTGGGCGGAATTTATAGCTGGGCTGCTAATGCCAAAAGCAACAACAACAACAGGGGGAGCGTAGAACATGCCTCCATTACCGTATAGAAGGTACGAAGCGCGACCGATTAACGAATTGCTGGTGGGAGTCCCCAAAGGGCTATACGACGCACCTGCCTTTGACTTCCAAGCCAAGTACGACGATGCGCTAAAAACCAAGCAGGACATAGAGTCCACGCAGCAGAACATGGAATCTCAGGCAATGAGAAACCAGATTACGGCGATGGACCTTGAAAAGCGGCAGCGCAGCGCAGAGCAGGAAAAAGCCATGGCCGATCAACTGGCGGCGCAGTTTGGTAGCGCGGCCCCGGGCCAGTTCAATGAAGATGAAGCGCTAGCCACAATAAAAAGGCTTGCGTATCAAGCTGGGGACAGAACAGCAATTCTGGAGATAGAGAGGATAGAGAACAGCAGGAGGGATCCAAGGGCAGGGATGGGGCCACTGACGCAGGTGCAAAGAGACTTTTTTGCTCCGGTCCTGGGAGGACAGATCCCTGATAGCGTTACGCAAGAAGATCTACTTCTAAGGGAGAAGCTTCAAGCGAGCCAGCGACGCGCAACAGACGAACTCTTAACCCCACAAGAAGCGGCGTATTATGGAGTCGATGTAGGGACAACTAAGGAGTCTCTCAGGTTAAGGCAGGGACAGCAGAGATTAAATCTTCAAACATCGTACCAGGAAGGAATAGACAGAAGATACGACGATCCCGTAAGGAAGAACCTTAGGGAGCTTAACGCCCTTTTAACGTATCAAAAAGCTACCGGAACTCAAGTCAAGCAACCTGCCCCTGCACAAATAGATCAGATCGTTGGGATGTTAGATATTCAAGGCACACTAGAAGATGTTGCGAATCGCTACTTCCCAGAACTACCGGAAGATAGGGCGATACGATGGAGCGAAGCGAAAGTAAATCCAAACTCTGCTATTGCTAGGTTGGTCAATGAGATCAATCTAGTTACGTATGCATTGGCAGCTGCGTTTAACGGGAAAAGAATATCCGAAAGCGACTATACCTACATGGCCCCGCTAGTTACGCCGCAGCCACTCGACACTCTAGCCACTATTCAAGATAAATTCTTACGCGTATCTGAATATGCAAATAGACGTAACCTCAATTTTACAAACGTATTAGAAGGGCTAGGATATAACCTACAAGAATTCGGATCTGGCAGGAATATAGCTCCAACTGCGGATCTTTCTGGCGTGTCCCCTCCCGAATTGTCGGCCTCAGTAGAACGACTTGCAGCCTCACCCACCCCCACACCTACGGGACCTGGCGCTCCTGTGCCCCAGGCGGGACAGGATCCTGCTTACCTAGCGATGGTCGAAGAAGAGAGGGCAAAGATCCTGGCTGCACGAGGAATGAGGTAAGAAGTGGCGCTACCCGACGAAGCACTTAGAGCAAGGGCCAGGGCTCAAGCAGAAGCTGAATTGGCGGCTGAGGCTAGTGCGCAAGCGCTACCAGGGGACGATATTAGAGCAAGGGCCAGGGCTCAAGCAGAAGCTGAATTGGCGGCTGAGGAAGCCGCAGTTGCTACCTCCATGCAGCGCTCCGCCCTAGGCCCAATACCTTCCCCCGGCCAGGCCCCTGGGGGGCCGGGCTATAGGCCCTCGCCCCACACTAGAAACCAAGACCCGCTCGGCCCGGACTACGATAAGGGCTACCTCAACGCAGCGTATCAAGGCATTACGGAAGCCATCCCCACAGGGCTAGGAATGCTAAAAGATACCTACAACTTTGCAATGCCGTTCGATGCGCTGGCATTCGGCGATCAGCCTAGCGGATGGTACGACACTCTTTCACGGACGAGTCCAGAGCAGATAGCCAAAGTTACTGGGACAATTGCTTCCGGTACTGCGGGGGCTGCGGCGCTGGCCCCAACTTTAGCTGGCTACGGCATGCTTACGGGCAACCCGCTTATAGGAGCTGCGGCAGGAGTAGCGGGCGGAGTCATTGGCGGTGCCGCGGGCATGATGGGCTTTGATCTCGCAAGCGATGTCGGCACGGACGCCGTAACTGTAAGCTCTGATGCATTGCGCCGAGGACTATCTGGGGATGCAAAGGACTTTGCTTTCAATGCAACTCAAGGCGGGATCGACGGACTAAGGGAGTCTAACGCCATACGGCCATCTGACCAGTACATCAAAGATCTCGTTTACAACATTACGCAAGGCGGAGTAACTGGACTAGCCGGGGCAGCAGTAGCAGCGCCCATTGCCGGGCTTAAAACAGTCAGAGCCTACCCGGAACAACTCGCTAGAACGAAAACACTAGAGACTTTAAACGAAAATGCTCCAGGTTGGTATGACGTTGCAAGCGATGCCAACCCTCCAGAGGGCGCGCTTCCAGCAGCACCCGGAAGCCGCGCAGCGGAGCTGCAAGCAGATCCATACCTAGCGTATAAATCTCTGTCCGAGATAACCAAGAGCGACAAGCTTAAGAGCGTAGAGCGAACCCTTCCTAGGGGGGACGTAGGGATTTACGGAGAAGTAGTAGAGCGCAATCGCGTTAGAAATACTGCCCATTTGAAAGGCCTAGAGCAGATCGAAGCATCAAGGGCCACGCCAGAAGATGCGCAAATGGCAATTCGCCAAGGGGGAGAAGCGGAAATTGCAGCAAGGCAACGCGCCGTCGATACTGCAACAGACGCAGTGACTATGCGGGTAGACAGACTACCACCAGAAATAGACACAATCGAAGGCGGGAGCCAGGCCAGGGGCGTTGTTGCAGAAGGGCGCGACGCGCAAAGACTAACGGTAGGAAGAGAATTCGAAAAGGTCGGGGATAGTCCAGTAGATCAAAGTCATCTCGTATCAGCAGTTACGGAAGCTGAAGCTACTTATTTTCGGGAAGTAGGCGCGCAGCCTACCAATGAGCTAGCCGCGCTAATCGCACAAGCCAAGCGGCTAGAGCAACCATTGGGGGAGCTTTTTAATGGGCAACAGATTGTTACGAAAGTCATCCGCACCATAAAAGACCTACAAGCGCTGCGCAGCGAGGCGATTAAAGTTATAGAAACATCCGACAGACAGACCGGCGCCGTGGCAAGGGCAGTCAAGAAGGGCATAGATGATTCCTTTGAGGCTGCCGTAGAAAGCGGCCAGCTTGCCCCTGAGCAATTAGCAGCTTTACGCACTGCCCTCAGCGAAAGAAGAATCGAAGGCACTATCTTCGAAGGTAAGCGAAACCCCAACAAGGATGTACTAGAAACCAATTACTCCGGTTCTCCCGCAACCGTAGACTCTGCGGTGCTTGGAAAGTACGTTAAACCAGGAGCCCGCAGCGGGCAGCGGGAAGGAGTGCGACAATACAAAGAAGCTGCGCGCTTGGCGGGCATGGATCACAAATCAGCAATGGAGCCGCTATACCGACACGCTACGGATCTATTCCGTGGGTTTGCTCTAGATAAAGATAACAAAGTCACTAGAAAAAAAGCTGAAGCATGGCTTAATCAATACAATGAATTTCTGACAGAAGTTCCTGAGCTACGAGAACAATTTAAGAACGTAGAAACTGCGCAAGCTTTTCTAGATGCGAAGTATGGCGACTTAAAGCGCACACAGGCGGAAGTAGAAAAGGGCGCAACGAGTTTTTGGCTGAACGTAGAGGATCCCAAGGTAGCAGTAGCAAAGGCATTCTCGGGCCAGGATACTGGAAAGAAAGTCAAATCCACTACTGATTATTTAAAATCAAAGGGCGACAAGGACGCGCTGGCAGGCTGGCGTCGCGGGATTATAGAGTACTTACAAGAAAAGGTATATCAAAACACTGGAGATGTAAGCATAGAAGAGTCCAGGCTTCCGGGCGGGCCAACCTTTGATGGCAGGGTAAGGGATGCCCTTTTGGCTTCGAAGTGGCTAGAGATGGAGCCGCACTTAAGAAAAGCGCAAGTCTTTACGGACTCGCAAATGAAAGCTTTTGATTACATTTTTAAAGACAAAAACAGCCAGCTCTCGATAGAGAATGCCAAGATGAAGGGGGGTTCTGATACTATCCAGAACAATTCAGTACTGGGCGCTATTTACGGCATAGCTAGCAATAGCTTCTTTGCTGGGCGTCCCGTTTTAAGATTCGCTACTTCTATTATCGCAAAGAGACTAAAAGCGATTCCGCAAAAACAGTTCATGGAAACGCTAACTAAAGCAATCCTGGACCCAAAGTTTGCAAGGGACTTGCAAAATGTAGCTAACGAAAAAAACCTAATGAGCAGCGCAATGAAGCTCTTAGCGGAAAGCGGCACTATCGGCGGTGCAGCAGGACCCATTGCGGCAGGGGTAGAGATACCCGAGGAAGAAGCGCCCCCCGCTCCGGTCACACCCAGAAAGATCACTTTCACGCGGCAAAGGGACGTTACCGCCAGGAAGTCATTCCCTACGCTGGAGGAATTACGCCACCCGCCAGCTCCCGGCAAGCTAGCAAACGCTACTCCAGCCTGGACAGCTTACGCAGATCGGCCTATGCCCATGGGATCACCCGTGGCGCAGCAGACCCCGGAGCCTGACGTAAGTAGTATCTTAGAGCGGATCTCGACAGGGGGGCAGAAAAAAAAAATGGGTGATGTAGTAGATGACAAAATCCTGGATGGCGTTCGTTGGGTAGAAAGCAAGAACGGAAAGTATCTACGGAGTCCCGTAGGGGCAGAAGGGCCTTACCAGTTCATGCCAGCTACTGCCGCCGCGTATAAGCTAAAGGACCCTTACCACGAAGGGGATTCTAGGCGCGCAGCAAAAGAACTCCTGAACGATGAATACAAGGCCCTGGGCTCATTGGAATTGGCGCTAGCGGCGTACAATACAGGCAGACCGAACGTCCTTAAAGCAGTCCGAAAAGCGGGCAGCAAGGAATGGAATAAGGTTGCAAAGTTCTTGTCCGAAGAAACTAGAAACTACGTGCCTCAAGTACTGGGCCATCGCCCTGATCTTCTGAATGTCTAATAGCGAATGGGCAGGTATGAGTGACAGGAATAAGGATCAAGTGGATGGCGCTTTCCATTCACATCTTACCACAATAGAACGTATAGATTCGATGACGTCTCAACATAGAGCCTTGCTGGAGGTTCATTCGCAACTTTTACAAGACCATGCAAACATCCTAAAAGAGATTCGCGGGCATCTTTACAAGCTTGACGACATTGCTATCAACACAGGTAAGCTAGCCTATTCTGTAGACAGTGCTTTGGGGAGAGTGTTTACCATGCTAGAGAAGCGGGAGGATGGTTCACGCAAAAGCGCTATCGTGTTAGCGACCACGCTAGGGCTACTGCTTATCATTATGAGCTTGGCTATAACAAAGTTTGAATTATCTGCTGGCAGCAAAGATGGGCATAACATAACGATTAGGGAGCACAACAATGGAACAGAGAACAAAGTCGCCAATCCTTAGCAAGACTATGTGGGGACTACTAATAGCCTTCGTCCCTGATGCGATTAACTTAATTGACAAGCTTATCGATACCGGGATTATTCCGCCAGAATACGCACCAATTGTCCGCACTGTTGGTCTAGCTATTGCTGCTATCGGCAGGTGGGGCGCCAGGACACCACTTAGTTTTAACCTTAAATGGTAAAAGACGATCCGCACGTAAGCTGCGGTATCTGACCAGTGCTCATAAAGAACACTTAGCTATAGCTCAGTAAAGATTAGCAACACGCATACTTTACGAGTAGAATGTCCGGTATGATTGACGTACTACAGGTCACTCCAGAGGGCGCTAGCGTGTCTCATTCCGCTACAACAACGTCCAGCGCAGCCGTAGTGCCACTACCCACAGCAAGCCTGGCGCCAGGAGTGGACAATATGAACCTCCTCGTCACAAACCTTGGACCTGATGACGTGTACATAAAGACAGCGGCCTCCGCAGCCGCGGCGGTAGTCGGGACTAGTACTCCAGTGCTAGCTCGTTCGCAGGTCATGATGAGACGGCCAGCGCATACTTCCATCGCGGTCATATGCCCAACGTCGACTGCTACAGTAGTATTTACCCCAGGAGGCGGTAGCTAAGATGGGCTTGTTTGGAGTCTCGTTGTCAGGCGGAACCTCCGGCAACGGAGGCTCCGCAGGCGCTAGCGGCGCGTCGGTCCCTAATACTAAACAGTATATCATTCAGTTTGGGAACGTTCGTAAAGACACGACGATAGGCGCAAGCATTCGACAGATGGAAGCAGGGGGCTTTTTCGATGGTACCGTGCTGAGGATCGGTTACACAGATCCCTTCGGCGCAGTGGCTAAAAACTTCGATGACAATATCTGCTACCCCTACAGCCCGCCCTACTCGGTATTTGCTACCGCAAAAGCGAACCTAATAGCCTGCCCCTTCGAGCGGTTTACGGAAAATTTCATTCGCTGCAATTCAGCTACCGGAGGCGCGGTAAACGTCTTTGATAGCGCAGCTTGCGAGGCTTACGTAAACAACTTCCGAATGATGTCGCGGCTTGCAGAAGAAACCGGCATGCGCGGCTTACTCATAGACAACGAACAATATAGTGGCTCCATATTCTCGTATACTTCTCAGCCCTCTACCTACACCTTCGCGCAATATCAGGCGGCCTACTATGAACTTGGCTACCGGGTAATGGAAGCCGTCCAATCCGAAGGTGTAAAGGTTGTAGTGCTGGTGGTTAGCTACGAGCAACTGAAAAACGTTGCTGATCTTGCAGCCCTGACGGCTGATAACTATTCCCTCCTACCCAAGTTCCAAGACGGCATGCACGATGCCTGCTGGCCCACGAATAGGCTAGTCAATTTCAATGAGGAAGCTTACGCGAACCAAAGCGATGCTGCATTCGATGCCGACATGGCGCTACAGACCCCGCCTACTGTCCCCTGGATGGGTAGCATCAACTACAGCCAGGTACATGAGCACGGGCTTGCTACGTTCCTCGACTCCCCTGGCAGTGGGTTTGACTATGCAGTACCAGCCAATAACTTCAATACCCCGGCGATTTTTGCGGCCAACGTCGTAAAGATGCTGGCTAGGGTACCTCGCTACTGCTTCGTGTTTACAAACCAGCCCGTTTGGAAAGGCTGGGGTGGAACAGTTGGTTTGAATGTCATGCCGGATGACTACGAATACGCACTGCAAGATGTCCGGGTAACTGTTGGCATAGATCTTGCATGGACCCCGCTTGCGCTTGAGCCTGCCGCGCTTTACGAAGACACTAGCCTATCTGCTGTCATCGCGGCGGCGGCCATCGACCAATGGAACGATACCTCCGGCAACGCTCGGCATTTGACCCAGACGGGGGGGAATCGCCCCGTAAAAACGAACACTGGTTTGGGCGGGGCGTATCATGGGGCGGCATTTACGCCTGGCTCTTCGCACTACATGCTGAACGCCGCGCTAGGCGTTGCTCTTAGCGGGACTAACCTCCCGGTTACGATGGTATGCGTAGCAAAGTCCAACGACGATACCCCGGCTGCCGCTACCTATATGGCAGGATGCGGCGTAAACGGTAGTGCAAATCCGATTCTCAGTTGGAGGCAGAGTACCAGCACTGACGTATGGGCCAATCGTCGGGTATCCGATATTGGCAGCTCAGCGCAGTACAACTCCACTCAGGCGGGGACCGTTGCACCAAAAACCTCGGACCCGTTTATCTTTATCTCCCGCTCAACAGGCTCTCATCAGCAACTATCGGCCAACAACTTTACGCTGGCTACCGGCGGCGCCGACTATCTGGCGCAGGAAGTAGGCGCGCAAACGTTCACCCGCTTTACCATGGGGTGCGCCTGCGACAACACATTCTCTGGCTTCTGGGATGGAACCATTGTTTGGATGATGGTCATGCAGGGCTTCCTTTACGACGCCGACAAAAGGCGCTTGCAATCCTACTTATCTCGACGGTTCGGCGGGCTTCCCGTGTTACTGTACTAGTATCGCCCCTTGCTCTGCATTTTTGGGATTCGTAAAGAGTATGAACACTAGGCAGGTGCCGACGTCTTTGGTTTCTATCCGGCCAGCAGCGCGGAATGCGCCCTGGACCCTAGCGCTGTTGCATAAACGCCAAATGCAAGGATCTAGCGAAACCATACTTCGACACTCTATCGAGTAGCCTTGATACTCCCCGTCGCTCTTTATCCGCCAAATTTCGCCGAAGTACTTTTTGATAGCATCGCTGAAAAGCTTCTCGGCAAGCTTGATATCCCTGCGTGTGAATTTGTGATTGTCGGTGGGGGGCATGGCTGCCTTGTTCATAAAAAGCGTGGCGTAAGTTTTACCCTACGCCACGCCAAGGAATGTATCTATGAAAACACGAACACTAACACACAAATCGTTCTGCCTATCTATCTGCCTATCCGGGAGTACACTAAACAGCCGCTTCAGCCGCTTCCTCTACGCGGGCACTGACGGCGCTTTCGATCTCGCCAAGGCCAGCAACAATTGCTTCCAGCTGCTCGGGGGTAACCGGGCTTCCAGCCGCAAGCTGATCTTTCAGTGCCTGAATCTCAGTCTTAAGTGCTGCAACATTGCTGCGCACATCGTCCAGCCGTAAATCCAAAGCTTCCAAAGCAGCCTTAGCACTCGCGATTTTATCCAATGCATCTTGACCAATAGCCATAAGTTTAGTTCCTTCTAGTAAAAAATTAATGAATCTTGTTAACAGCGGAGTATAGCAGGGACATTTCTGCTCCATGATGCGCTTATACCATTATGGAACGACTGTCGAAAGCTAGTTCTTAGAAACCCTCGTAATTGTCAGGGCCCCCGGAGGCTTCGCCTTCGTGGGAATCTTCCGCTACAATTTTAGTTGTCCTCGATCTTTGATACCAGTCACGAACGGCCAGCTGCTCTTCTCGCGTAGAGTCTCGGCCCTGGTCTACTAGTACATCGATCCAGGGACCTTTCTTGCCCGGAACGAATTTACTACAGAACTCAAACACAACGCTCGCTCCAGACCTTCTCTGTTTCTGAAGCTTTCCCAGCAGAGTGCAAACTTTCTTAGCCGTCCTCCATTTCGATCCGGCAAGAGTAAAAACGTAAGGAAGCTCCTCGACAAGACTCGGGATTAGACAGTAAAAGTTATGGGCTAAGTTGTTCTTATAAGTCTCCCCACCCCTTTCTTGAAAATACTCCCTCTGACTCATCTCGTATGCATTCTGCGGAGTAATGGGAATCACCTTTTCTAGATCAAACTGCTGCGTTTTAGGGTTAAATTTACTAACGATCATATTCTTAAATAGTCCGAAAATAATCAGCTCAAGTTTCTCGTCCTTCGAAGCCAGTATCTTCCCCGTAAACGAGTCACAAAAATCCCCTGGCCTGGCAAGTCCATCCTGAACGAACTTCGATAGTGGCTGCTGATGAAAAATCTTGGGAATCAGCAAATCGCTGGAGTCTATGTTTTCAATCGCACCCCAGTTAATATCATCAACGAGCGCTGGGGGTGGGAGGGCAGGTACAGCAGGTACAGCAGGTACAGCAGGTACAGCAGGTACAGCAGGTACAGCAGGTACAGCAGGTACTTGCACGGGTACCGCCTCCAGCTTGGCGGCGGCAGCGGCAGCGGCAGCGGATACGGCAGCGGATACTTTTCTCTTAATCTCTTCTAGCATTTTGTCGGTCATATATTCCTTGTTGTTAGTCGCTTACAAAGGATCGTACATATTACGATCTCCTCATCTTCAGATTCGTATACGTCGTGGGATCTGGGACCCCTGGCAACTTAAACGCCAGGATCCCTTCTTCCTCAGCCTGCGTAGACAAAGAATGGTAGAGCGCATTTAGTGTTTGCGAGTTTACGGAAACCATCTCCCAATACAAACCCTTCTCTTTCAAGTACTCGAACAGCTCTTGCTTTTGCTCGGTGGTCTTCGGCGTGGTCACAGATGTTTTTTCTTCTTTGTGGAATAAGTACCCATGCGCCCGAATACTCTCAATGCCCATAAATTCCAAAGCAGCTAGCAGCTCTTGTCTTACGTCCTGAAGCTTGTCTTCTTTTTGCTTAAGCGTAAGCGCGATGCCGGTGATCTCCTCTTTCAGCTCAGCGGCCAGCTTGGTGGCGGCTGCCAAGTCGGCGGGAGCTTCGGGTGGCGTGTCATTGTCAGGTGTTCCCCAGTCCGTCGCTAGCTCTTGCGGCAATTCATCGTCTCGTATGCTCATAAATTACCCTTATCTGTTTTGTAGCCAAATACTTGGCTTTCTTTTTCTTTGTAGGCTTTCAGGAATTCCCCATCGAGAAATCTAGATAGTGATATAAGTCTCTGATCTTCAAGAAATCCCTTCCGGTAAACTTCGTTGTCATCGCTGCGCACGTAGAACCAGTTGTGTCTATCTAGCATTTGTATGAATTCTTCAAGCTTCAGATTTTTTCTGGTCTTGTCTTCTGGCTCATTTCCCATGCTGTGCCTTAAGTACTAAAATAAAGTCCTGCACACTCTTCTTCGCTCGCAAAGCTTCCGCAATGTCCTCATCGACCGTTTCCGGCGTAATAATATCAATCCGCGTGATGCGCTTATGTCGTTCGCTACCACCACGATAGCTTCTGGCTTCGGATTGCAGGTCATCGACGAGATTATACGATCTTGTATAATGGACACTAAAACTCGCAGCGGTGAGGTTGACTCCGACTCCCCCCGCGCGCGGATGCGCCACGAGCGCTCTAAGCTTACCGGCCTGGAAATCCTCCATGTTTCGGAATCTCTCTTGCGCTGTTTGTTCTCCGGTCAGTAAACCAAACGAGATGTTTTTGTCCGAAAGTAATTTTCCAATCTGTCCGTAAGTCGCTTTAAAAATAGTCCACACAATAAACTGCGCACCGTCCATAAGCGCAATCGCATCGCCCAGTGCCACTAGCCGATTATTGCGCTGTACACGCCACCCGAGGCCCCCGACTCGCACTTCATGAGAAATCTCAACGTCTCCCAGGAATCCCGCAAGTATTTGCTGCAAACGCAGTGTGCGCGTAAGCATGTTCGAGGCGTTTAGCTCGTTACCTTCATGATCGATTGCAAACAAATACTCTTTCATCGACTCGTAACATTTTTTCTGCGCAGGGGACATCTCGGCGTAAAGATTCGTACGCACAAGCTCCGGCAAATCGAGTACTAGATCTTTTTTCGCCGACATACTGCATTCTTGCAAGAGATCCCGCAACTGGGCTTTCCCGGCGGGCGTAACCACGTACTCCGGCCAGTAATTTTTACCACCCCTTCGCGCTTCGTTCTTGTCGTTAAAATAACGTTTGCGCCACATGAAAAAATTTTCGGTTACTTTGCCGAGTAGCAGAAACGTAGTATAAAGATCTATCTCCCCCTGCGGGCAGGGGGTACCCGTAAGCAAGTATAGGTGTGTGGGCTTTGTAAGCCTGATCAGGACTAACAGACCCTTGGTTTGGTGGGAGTCCGGGCTTTTGAAATTATGCGATTCGTCTAGTATTAAGAATGACGATTTAGAAGCTGTAAGATAGTGCCGGTACTCCAATTTGCGTAAAGTCTCAATATTGCAAATCAAAAATGCTGGCATTGGCCCAGTGTGACTTACGAACGCTGTTAGCATAGCGATTTTCTTTACGCGGCTCTGCCCTGCAACCACGTAAACCGAATAATCGCAGCCCGCGTAAAGCTTTAGCTCGTTTTCCCAGTTGCGACAGACGTTCAGGGGGGTGAAGATGATCGTTTTTGCGGGTAGTGGGTTAGCTTTACGCCAGATTTCAATCACTGTGCGCGATTTTCCACAACCAGGATCAAAGAACAGCGCAAAGCGATTCGTTGCACGCTCTATGGCCTGGCGCTGATGCTCCCAGAGGGGTGGGATAGCGGCAGCAGCCGCTAGGGTAGAATCAGTGTCTAGTAAATTTTCCATAAACTCTATAGACAAGTTATCTCCTCGGTGCGTACTATGTCAATGCTAATTGTTGATTTTTGTAAACATTTGATTCGGGGGTATGAAAATGAAAACGTTTCAAGACATGCTGGATGTCGCGGGTGGTGTAAACAAACTAAGCGCGGACTTTAACGTTCACACGCTAACCGTACAACGCTGGAGTCGGACCGGATTCCCGGACAAATACATATTACCGATCTGCACGAGATATGGCCTCGCGACTGCTGACATAAGGAGAATGCTCAAAAAGCTCAGATCCGCAAGCGCAAAGTAGTACCGTAAGCATTAAGTAGTACCGTAAGCATTAAGTAGTACCGTAAGCATTAAGTAGTACCGTAAGCATTAAGTAGTACCGTAAGCATTAAGTAGTACCGTAAGCATTAAGTAGTACCGTAAGCATTAAGTAGTACCGTAAGCATTAAGTAGTACCGTAAGCATTAAGTAGTACCGTAAGCATTAAGTAGTACCGTAAGCATTAAGTAGTACCGTAAGCATTCGTAAACATTAGTTATCAGGTGCTATCTATGCGGTTAGAAGTCATCGCTCACGCGCTAGGCGGCGCCGCCGCTACTCCTACCGGATACCTCTGCAAGTGCCCCTGCCACGACGATGCTTCGGCATCCTTGAGCCTTACGGAGTCACACTCTGGAGAAATCATCCTAAATTGCTTCGCGGGGTGTGACTGGAAGCTCGTAAAAAAAGAACTCCAAAGTCGCGGGCTAATTGACACTACAATACCGGGAAACGTATCCCGACCGTTGTCGATAGGGCGCGGGCTTGCGGAAGGCACAAAATACTACGTCTACAAAGACATCGTTGGCAATGTCCTATGCCGTAAGGTCAAACTCCCAAACAAAAAGATGTGGTTCGAGCGTTTCGAGCGGGGGCAATGGATCCCGAAGCTCGCGGGGATGGTTGTCCCGCTCTACAACCTGTCTTCTGTGCTCGCAGCCGACCTAGTATATCTCTGCGAAGGCGAAAAAGACGCGGAAACGCTCATTTCTGCGGGTTTGGTCGGTACTACTAGCCATTCGGGCGCCGGTTCTTGGCTCGATTTACACACGAAACAGCTGGAAGGGAAGACCGTAATCCTGATCCCGGACAATGACGACCCAGGACGTAAAAGAGTCTCGCTCGTTAGTCGGAAATTAGCTGGGCACGTAAAAGAGCTGCGGGTTTTTGTGCCGGACGGAGTACCGGACCATGGTGACGTTACAGATTGGGTGCAAAATGGTGGGAATCCTGCGGAAATACTTGCAAAGTCGGCGGTTGTAGAGGCCCGTAAGAATTCAAAAACCGCGTCGCGGTTCGACTATTATGCACTGTTCGATACGGTGTTCGACAATCCGCGTAAATGCATCTTCGCTGAAAAATTGATGTGTAAGGAAACATCCAGCGGGCTTTGGAATCCGGCAATCAATGAACTAGACCGCGTAAAGTCTGAAGCTTTGTACAGAAACGAGTCTTCAGATGTAAAATTTAAAGTAGGGGATGTTGCTTATCACTTCGCCCAGTACCAGTTTATGAAAGAGCCTGAATTCTTGGTTGATATTCCGCCGTGGGACGGAGAAGACCGAATCTCGGCGATGGCTTATCTCATGACACTACGTAAAAGCGCCGGAGTTTCTGTAGCATCGTTCTCAGAACTCTTAAAAGAATGGTGTGGACTTGTTTTTCAGCGGTTATATGACCCCATGATACAAAACAGGATTTTAGTGCTACAGGGCGGTCAGGGTGTCGGAAAAGACACTTGGACAAACATGCTCGTCGGCGGATTGGGTCAATTCTGCGTAAGCTTGAACGTTGTGGGGGACGATAAAGACACATACTTAAGCCTAAATCGCGGGCTTGTTATGAAAATCAGCGAGTTTGATAAGACAAGTAGAACAGAAGTCTCGACACTGAAAGATTTAATCACATCCCCGGATAGCAACGTGCGGGCTCCATACGATAGAGACTCAAAAATGAGGCTTAACCGCTGTAGTTTTATCTCAAGCGCGAATGCAGAGCAGCTTTTGCGCGATTCGACGGGGAATCGAAGGTTTCTGATCCTCGAAGTAGTTAACATTCAATATGCGTACGCGGGGTGGGACAAGGAGCGCATAAAAGATTGGCAAATGCAATGCCTCGCCGAGATGATTCATCTCGCCGAATGCAAATATACAGCATCCGAGAGCGCTTGGCGGGAGATGCGGGACTATATCGAGTCGAAAACCCCAGAGGATTTTATTGATGACATCGCGGAACACTTCTTGCAAGCTTTCAAGGCTTATGAAGCCTGTAGTATGCTGTCCGTAAAGTCAGAAATCATGGCTAGCGATGCTGTGGTGCGCGATATTTGCTCGACTATCGCTAGACAGCACGGTGTAAAACTCACAACAGTTCGAGCGGCTATTCAGACACGGTTTGGGGTGCGTAAAAGAATGGGGGAAGAGCGCGTGCGGGTTTTACGGTTGCCGGGCTAAACGAATCGGCGGCTCGGACTCAGGCCCGGACTCAGGCCCGGGCCCAGGCCCGGACTCGGACTCAGGCCCAGGCTCGGGTAGTTCATTATCCCGCCAGATTCTTTTACGCCAAGCGATGCAGTAAGAATTAAGCCTACTGCCTCGCTCGATATGCCCCCGGAATGACTCCTTACTCAAACACTCCCTAATAACCCGCCTCACGGTGCGCGCGTCTAGCCCCAACCAATCACAACACTGCACGAACGTAAAGCCAGTGTCGCTGTTTTCGCTATCGTCATAGATCCACTCCTGCGCCAGCCGTCGTTGATAGTCGGACCCGGAACTCTTACCAACATTTGCATCAATGATATCTCTTACGGCTTGCATCAAAAGCTCAGCTAGTAACGCCTTCTCCCCGGTAACGCTGGCGTCTGGTTCGTAACCTTCATAATCGAAGGGTGATATAGATTTATAAAGCATAGTTTTTGTTTCAGTGTGCAATCGTTACGCTCGTTTGCTCAACTAGCGCGAGTGTCGCTAAGTAATGGTCCTGGATCTTCGCGCGCCTGAAATGTCCACTCGCGCCCCTCGGACTACTTATAACGTAAGATACATAAAGCTTATTGTTCGATTCATAAAGAATTGTTACTTCCTTAATGTCTTCTGCTATGTTTACGATTCGTGTGTAGAGTACGCTATCCATAGATTTCCATCGTTCTATTGCTCAAACGCCAAACTGCATTCGGAAGTGCTCAAATTTGCTCACGCGAGATAGCCCGTTTCGCTAGATTCAAAAGCTCGTCTCCGACTGCGCTCGCCTCTCGGGGATTCTCAATCTTTACGCGTAGCTCTGTTAACCCTTTATTGAAACCCATGTAGTAGTGCATGTCTCCCGGCTTCGGTGAGCCTATTAACATCAGCGCAAGTTCTCCTAAAACGCGCTGGCGCTCTTCAAGCCTACCAGCGTCTCGTACTATTCTATACGACTCGTGTAAGTCACCCTTCATGTCAGATTGTTCTTTGATCATTCTATTCCCTCTCTATTAGATAAACTAGAAACCACACTAAACCCGCAAATAAAGACCCTGCAACAAACATCAGCAGAATATCCGTAAATGATATCTTGTCGTACTTTTGTTTACGTACGTAATCACTTGCTTGTGCGCGCTCGTATACACCTGCGTGTCGACGACTGTTAGCCATTTTGCTCCTTTTGTTTTTATTCTTCTTGTGCGTACTCGTAGCGTTGTTATTAATGCAGATTATTCTTCTGATCCCAACATCTCCCCTAACACCAACTCGACAAGATGCGCCTCGACCTGCCCTGCGTACTCCTCACCTCCATTATACTCCTTCAGACACTGCCGAAAACGCATTACTTTATTACTCACTGCCTTCCTGCGATTCAAGCAATCGCGAATGATCGACGCGCTGCAATCAAGATTCCGCGCTGGATCTAACAGATCTGCGTAGCTATCTAGCTTGCAAAAGTCTTTCCAGAATCCGTAAATAATCTGCCCCAGTCCCCAACTGCTAGATAACCCCTGAAACTCCATGTCAGTCTGCCAACTTTCACGCTTGAATCTCTTTTGCAAGTGCGGCTCGTATCTCACCCTATCTGTGCGCAAACCTCGACCTGACTCCTGCACTATCAACGCACGCATCAACAGTGCTGGTACTCCGTGTTTTTTAGCAGCGCGCTCGACGAGCTGATCTAAGGGTAGCGTCTCTGACCTTATCTCCACATACTCGCGTACTACTTCTATGTGTGTAACCTGACTGATTACGTAGTCTAGCGCTCGCTGATAGTAGTTTTTTGTTTGTGTTATTACAGTTTGACTGCCGAGATAGCCTAACCACGCTGCGAGTAGTAGTAGTAGTAGTGCTAGTAGTGTTTTCATGATTCCGCCTTTGGAAAAAAATCAAAATCAACGCTCTCTGAATAAAAACCGTTAGATTCTCCGATCCACCGAATATCGACGTGACCTTTAATAGTCGCCAGTTTGTAGAAAGTCCACGTCCGTGAGCGGTCATCATAAGCCGTACTCTCCAATCTAGACATTGAATCGTTTACCGACTCTTCGGCGACCAAAAGGGGAGAACCTACCAGAGAATCTAGATCCCCCTCGATAGACTCAACGCGCACGCGCACGCTCTCGCAGCAACCTTGAAAATGAGATAGCCGATACTCGCCCGTCTCCGTAAAAAAACTGATCTTCTCTTCTGTTGACTCCACTCGTACTATCGTTTTCCACAACAATTCTGAAAATTTTGCTTCCATAAATTACCTCCTGCGATTTTACAGATCCACAACTGCGATTTTACAGATCCATACACCGCGATTTTAGCTGTAGCCGGAGCCGTCGCCGTCGCCGCCGCCGCCGCCGCCGCCGCCCGAAATTACACTTTTCATAAATTGCCTCCTGCGATTTTACAGATCCACCACTGCGATTTTAGCCGGAGCCATCGCCGTAGCCGGAACCGCCGCCGGAGCCGCTGCCGCGGCCGGAGCCGCCCCAGCCGTCGCCATCGCCGTAGCCCGAAATTACACTTTTCATAAACTGCCTCCTGCGATTTTACAGATCCATACACCGCGATTTTAGCTGTAGCCGTCGGAGCCGCTACCGCCGGAGCCGACGCCGCCGGAGCCGCTACCGCCGTAGCCGTCGCCGTCACCGCTACCGCCGCTGCCGCCGCGGCCGTCGCCGCTGCCGTCGCCCCAGCCGTCGCCGCCGCCGTCGCCCCAGCCGCTGCCACC
>Ga0163151_10001725_pt1 | contig 36181 bp, 31 predicted proteins | sample OliLakLV19MP5IB2_FD_145596 | JGI IMG/M metagenome (GOLD analysis project Ga0163151, IMG submission 145596) | Freshwater microbial mat bacterial communities from Lake Vanda, McMurdo Dry Valleys, Antarctica - Oligotrophic Lake LV.19.MP5.IB-2 | ecosystem: Environmental > Aquatic > Freshwater >... | reverse complement strand
ATGTAAATATCCGTAAAGCCGATTTGAAAACAGAAGTTGCCATTGCGAATGAGCATGTAAAAATAATAAAGACGTAAGAGGATTACTGCTCAAGAGCAATATCAAACCTGAAAACTTACCGGCAGAGGAAGACTTAAAAAAGATAGAAAGAAAAGTAAAGTCAGAAGACAAAAAACTATTGAAAGAAACAATAAAAATAAAAAAGAAGTAAACTAACAATCATGCTAAAAATCCCTCAAAAAGTAGTAGATAAAATATTTCAACCCCCGTCCGTACCGGCACGCCAGCCCGACAAATTCATTCTGGCGGGGGCGGGCTTCTTCACCACCAAACCAACCGGGGAAGCCTGCCCGACTGCATCATTCAGGCGGGGAACAGGATTGGGTTTGAGTTTAAGTTATGATATTGTGAAGGCACATGGTGGAGAGTTGAAAGTGGAAACCCGGTATGCCGAAGCGGCTGCGCAGACAGGGGAGGAAAGTGTAGGCAGTAAGTTTATAATTCAATTACCATCATAGATTGTGATTATGAAAAGATGCATTCATGTTATTCTATTTATCGCCTTGCCAATTCTTGGCATTTCACAAAAAATCAGCAACGATGGTACTGGTTCAGAAAAAATTGAAGACCTCAAATACCAACTTATGCTGCAAAAAAATGACTCAGGGAGGATAATTATTATGAACAGCATCGGTTTCTTTTACGCAACTTCAAATGCTGATTCTTCAGTAAAATATTACCAGGCCGCATTGGATATTGCAAGGCAACGGGGCTATGCCTGGGGTGAAGCACGACTAATGGCAAGTTTAAGCGGAACATTGCGCCAGCAGGGAAAATTGGCGGAAGCCACAGACTTGCTTTTTAAATCGATTAAGATTGCAAAAGATAATGATCTATCTTATGATTTAGCGAGAGCATACCGTAGAACAGGAGATGTGTATTATGATTTAGAAAATTTTCCAAAAGCTGTTGAATATGCTCTACAGGCTGTTAAAATTGATGAACAAAAAGAAAATATAAAGAATGCTGCTATAGCCCATTGGTCTTTAGCAGATGCTTATGAGAAAATGAATAAATTGGATTCAGCAACATTTCATTTAGATAAAGCTTTTACTCAAAACGATCTTTTGAAAAATTTCATCCCTTACTTTTATGAGATAAATGGGAATATACAGGCTAAGAAAGGAAATTATGAACAAGCACATAACAGTTATGCAGAAGGGCTAAAGCAAGCTCAGCAAAACAACGATTTAGCAATCTCTTCCAGATTATGTGCAGACATGTCAACTCTTTTTAAAAGACTTGATAGAAAGGATTCGGCAATCTTGTATGCTTTAAAAGGATTCGAATTCGGCCAGGAAGCCTCATTTAAAAAAGCAATTATAGATAACGGAATGCTGCTGGCTGAGTTATATGATTCAACCAAACCTGCAGCAGCACTCAAATATTATAAAATTGCTGCCGCTGCTAAAGACAGTTTATTTGGTGTTAATAATATCCAAGCAATACAAAATCTTGTAGCAGGTGAAGAAGCGAAGCAAAAGGCACTCGAAGATGCACGGATTTCTTATCGCAATAGAATAAGATTGTATGGACTTGCAACGGGGTTAGCAGCACTCTTGATTATAGCCTTTATCCTTTACCGAAACAACAGACAGAAGCAAAAAGCAAATATTGTACTGCAACAACAAAAGCGAAGGATAGAAACAACATTAGAAGAACTTAAATCTACCCAATCCCAACTCATCCAATCCGAAAAAATGGCCAGCCTTGGCGAACTCACCGCAGGCATCGCCCACGAAATTCAAAACCCGTTGAACTTTGTAAATAATTTTTCGGAGGTGAGCAACGAGTTAATCAAAGAGATTCAAGACGAAAGACATAAGACGCAAGACAAGCGCGATGAAAAACTTGAAGATGAATTACTAACGGATATTTCGAATAACCTTGAAAAAATAAATCATCATGGTAAGCGCGCAGCCGATATCGTGAAAGGAATGCTACAACATTCGCGTTCCAGTTCAGGTAAGAAAGAACTTACTGACATCAACGCGTTGTGCGATGAATACCTGCGTCTCTCCTACCACGGCCTCCGAGCCAAAGACAAAAGCTTCAATGCGGAAATGAAAACAGATTTTGATGCCTCACTTCCCAAAATCAACATCATTCCACAAGACATAGGAAGAGTGATTTTGAACTTATTGACCAATGCCTTTTATGCAGTCAATGAAAAATCAAAAATGAATCTGTCAGGTTATGAACCAACGGTAACCGTAAGCACCATCCACTCCCTCTCCTCTGGAGAGGGCCGGGGTGAGGTTTTGATCCGCGTCTCCGACAACGGCAATGGTATTCCCGAAAAAGTATTGGATAAAATATTTCAACCATTTTTTACAACTAAACCAACCGGGCAGGGAACTGGCTTAGGCTTGAGCTTGAGTTATGATATTGTGAAATCACATGGTGGGGAGTTGAAGTTGGAGACGAAGCCCGCCCGGCCCGGTACGGACGGGGAAGGTGAAGGGACAACATTTACTATTCAGTTACCATTACAATAGGAAAAAGTTTTAAAAAAGATGAAAAAAGAAATTACATCAAAGCTTCACATCAGTTTTGAATTGGCTGTTCAGAAAACAGACGATGTGGAATTTTGGTTTGCAAGAGACCTTCAGGAACTGCTTGGTTACACCCAATGGAGAAATTTCTTACAGGTAATTGATAAGGCAAAAACCGCTTGTATCAATGCCAAACAAAATGTAGCAGACCATTTTGCTGACGTCAGCAAAATGGTAGATGTAGGTTCAGGTGCAAAAAGAGAAATTGATGACGTGATTCTTACAAGGTATGCCTGTTACCTAGTTGCACAAAATGGAGACCCCCGCAAGGATGAGATTGCTTTTGCAATGAACTACTTTGCGGTTCAGACAAGAAAACAGGAACTGCTTGAAAAAAGGCTTAAAGAATGGGAACGGCTGCAAGCCAGAGAAAAACTGAGTATTTCAGAAAAGGAATTGTCAGGGTTAATTTTTCGAAAAGGGATAGACAATGCAGGATTTGCAAGAATAAGAAGTAAGGGTGGCCAGGCATTATTTGGGGGCAAAAAAACTTTGGACATGAAAGTAAGGCTTGGCATTCCGGGCAACAGACCGCTGGCAGATTTTCTTCCCACCATTACCATCAAAGCTAAAGACTTCGCTAACGAACTTACCAATGTAAATATCCGTAAAGCCGATTTGAAAACAGAAGTTGCCATTGCGAATGAGCATTTAAAAAAATAATAAAGACGTAAGAGGGTTACTGCTCAAGAGCGGTATCAAACCTGAAAACTTACCGGCAGAGGAAGACTTAAAAAAGATAGAAAGAAAAGTAAAGTCAGAAGACAAAAAACTATTGAAAGAAACAAAAAAAATAAAAAAGAAGTAAACTAACAATCATGCTAAAAATCGCTGAAAAAGTAGTAGATAAAATATTTCAATCCCCGTCCGTACCGGCACGCCAGCCCGACAAATTCATTCTGGCGGGGGCGGGCTTCTTCACCACCAAACCAACCGGGGAAGCCTGCCCGACTGCATCATTCAGGCGGGGAACAGGATTGGGTTTGAGTTTGAGTTATGATATTGTAAAAGCGCATGGTGGAGAGTTGAAAGTGGAGACGAAGCCCGCCCGTGCCGGTACGGACGGGGAAGGAGGAGGTTCAACATTTACAATCATCTTACCAATAACAAATGCTTAAATAATTTTTATGGAAGAAGTTATTTCAAATAATATTCCTCAACCTGACTACCAACATTTGATTATAAAAATTTCTGATACCTATGTGTCAGGTCAGGTTAGGGCTACACAAGCAGTAAATATCCAACTGCTGGAAACCTATTGGCAAATTGGCCAACACATTGTAGAGTTTGAACAAGGCGGAAATACAAAGGCTGCTTACGGCAAAGCATTGATAAGTACTTTGGCAAAAGACCTTTCATTGCTGCATGGCAAAGGGTTTAGTGCCAGCAATGTGAAGCGTTTCAGACAGTTTTATCTTGCCTATCCAATTGGTGCGACAGTGTCGCACCAATTGAGCTGGAGCCATGTAGTGGAATTTTTGAAAATAGATGACCCGCTGGAGAGAAACTTTTACGAAAAACAAACGCAGTTAGAAAACTGGAAGGTAAGAGAATTGGTGCGCCAGAAAAACACGGCCTTATTCCAACGTTTAGCACTTAGCAAAAACAAAGAAGAAATTTTACAACTTTCTGCGCAAGGTCAGGAGATAACATCACCAAAAGATATTTTGAAAGACCCTTACGTTTTTGAATTTTTAAAAATACCTGAAGAACAACTCCCGTCTGAGCAGGAATTAGAAAATCATTTGTGCAATAACCTACAACAGTTTTTATTGGAACTCGGCAAAGGCTTTACCTACGTTGGAAGGCAATACCGGATGAGTATTAATAACAAACACTACCGGGCCGACCTTGTTTTTTATCACCGGATACTTCGCTGTTTTGTATTGTTCGATTTAAAGATAAATGAAGTACAGCATGATGATATTGGTCAGATGAACATGTACCTCGGTTATTTTGCTAATGAAGAAAATACGGAAAGCGATAACCCTCCCATTGGCATCATCCTTACAAAAAACAAAGATGAACTGCTGGTTGAATATGCCACTTATGGTATGAACAGCCAGTTATTTGTAAGCAAGTATCAGTTGTATTTACCAGATAAAGCAGAACTTATTATGCTTATCAATAACACCCTTCAAACAGAAGACGATAAATAAAAAAGATATGAATTCATTGGATAAAATCTTCCAACCTTTCTTTACCACCAAACCCACAGGACAAGGAACAGGGTTGGGATTGAGTTTAAGTTATGATATTATGAAAGCACATGGTGGGGAATTAAAGGTGGAGACTAAGGAAGGCCAATGGAGTGAGTTTACTATATTGTTGCCAGCAGTCTAAAACACAAACATGATATCAAAATCAATTAGTGGAAACTCCACCGAAGAAATTGAAAAGGCATTACAAAAAAGTCTATCGGAAGGCTTTAAACCTACCTTGGCCATCGCATTTATATCTATAAAGCAAAACAGAAAAGCTATATGCGAATTGCTTCGCGAGGAAGGTATTGATGTTTTAGGTGCTACCTCCTGTGGCGAGTTTATTGATGGACACCAAAGCGAAGGCGCTGCAGCCATCTTACTAATGGATATGCATCCGGATCACTTCACCATTTTATTTGAGGCTGTTATGGGAAGAAGTGTAAAAGATGCTTCAAGGGAACTTGCGAAGAAGGCACAGGAAAAATTCAAAAGGCCTGCCTTTATTCTTTGTACTACTGGCTTGTCAAGAAAAGCTGAAATGCTGGATGGAGAAATGGTGGTAAGAAGTATAGAAGAAGTTGCCGAGTCGCAAGTAAATATGTTTGGTGGTATGGCGGGAGATGACTGGTCATTTACTGGCACTTACATTTTTACGCATGAAAAAGAAACGGATACAGGCATCGCTGCCCTGGTGATTGATGAAGACCATATTATTGTGCGTGGTATGGCAATATCCGGATGGAAGCCACTGGGCATATCGAGGATTGTTACCAGCAGTGAAGGCACCACCATTTTCACAATTGATGATCAGCCTGCGCTGGATATGTATTTGAAATACCTGGGTGAAACCTATGATGATAGCAAAGGTAAATATGAATTTTTTGAAGACGTGGCCGTTCATTATCCATTTCTGGTCGAGCGGGAATCGGGCACCTCAATGATGGTTACACCGATGTCTGTTGATAAATCTGAAAAGGCGTTGATCTGTGATGTAGCGGTTAAGCAAGGTTCGAAACTCCGTTTCACCATGCCTCCAGATTTTGATTTTGTAGAAGAGATTTTGGAAAAAGCCAATGACCTGAAAAACAGTACGCATGCTGATGCAGAGGCGTTATTGATTTTTTCATGTGCAAGCAGAGTCAGTGCTTTGGGCCCGTTGGCAAATCATGAAAATGAAGGATTGGCGGATGTATGGAATACACCTATGGCTGGCTTTTACACCTATGGTGAATATGGAAGGGCCATGAATGAACGGCAGGAGTTTCATTCTACTACCAATAGCTGGGTCACTTTAAAAGAAAAATAAGCGCTACTATGAAAGCAAAATCTATCAAAGGGACAACTCCTGAAGAAATTCAAACTGCTTTACGGAAAAGCATGACCGATGGGTTTAAGCCATCACTGGCCTTCGTATTTATCTCCATCAAACTAGACATTGATGCGGTGAGTAATCTGCTCGATCAGCAAGGCATTAAAATTTTCGGTGCTACCACAGGAGGAGAGTTTATCGATGGTGATATCAGCACGGGAACCATTGCCATTCTGCTGGTGGATATGGACCCGTCCAGCTTCCGGATATTACTGGAAGACTACCGGGATCATGAACCACAAGAGGTAGCAAAAGCAATGGCTCAGAACGCTAAAGTGCAATTTAAAAATCCATCGTTCATTCTATCCATTGGTTTTGATATCATTCACGAATCAAACGATGTAGGAGAACCCATACTCCGGGGCATTGAATCCGTTACCGGAAAGGACACCATCATTTGGGGTGGGCGTGCAGGGGATGATTTTATGTTCAATGAAACAGTTGTGTTCTCTAACAATCAATCGCTGAAAAAGGGAATCTTGCTTCTTGCCCTAGATGGTGATAAAATTCAGGTGCATGGACAGGCCTATTCTGGCCAGAAACCAGTGGGAACAGAAAAAATGATTACCAAAGCGGTTGATAACTGGGTGTACGAGATCGATAACCAACCAGCCGCAGAAATGGTTATAAAGTATTTGGGACTTACGTTGACGCAAGAAGAAGCGGAGACCTTTAATCCCGGTAATATTGTATTGAGTCTCGCCAGAGAAAAAGGAGAGCCCGTGCTGCGAACAACAGGAGTGTTTAACTGGAAAAACAAGTCTATCCAAATATTGGGAAATATTAAAGAAGGGGATAAAATCCGTCTCACGCTTCCTCCTGATTTTGAGATCGTAGAAGAAGTGAGCAGAAATGCTGAAAAGTTGAAGCAGGAAGAAATATCCGATGTGGATGCCTTGCTGATGTTTTCTTGTCTGGGCAGGCTTGGGCAACTGGGGCCCATGATCGGTGATGAAATAGATGGTGTTAGAAATGTATTCAACGTTCCCATGGCCGGCTTCTTTACCTATGGCGAATTTGGCAGAACAAAAAATGGGAACAATGAATTTCATACCAACACCTGCTGCTGGGTGACTTTAAAAGAAAAATAAATTAACGAAAATTAAGAACTTAAAATGAAAGCAAAATCAATTAAAGGCGCATCAACCGAAGAAATTAATTCAGCCTTGCAAAAAAGTATGGCGGATGGGTTTAGTCCCACCCTGGCGATCGCTTTTGTTTCTGTTAAGCAAGACCGCAACGCCATCTGCCAGGTATTGGATGAAGCGGGCCTTGCTATTTTTGGGGCTACTACGAATGGCGGTTTTATGGATGAAGAAGTGGTCTTAGGACATGCCGCGATCATGTTACTCGATATGAACCCAGCGTATTTCCGAATCTATTTTGAGGAATACCCTCAAAAGAATTACCGTGAAGTGGCAGCTGGCATTGCAAACAAGTCATTGAAGGATTTTTCCCATCCCGCATTTCTAATGACCGGCAGTCATTTGGAAACGGATGCAGAGCAATTGCTTTTTGGTTTTGAAGACATCATAGGAAAGCATGTGAATATTTATGGTGGAATGGCCGGAGATGATTTCTCTTTTACGAATCAATTTGTTTTCACCAATGATAAAGGATCTAACAGAGGAATAGTCGCGTTAGCGATTGATGAGAATAAAGTAAAGATAAAGGGAAGGGCTACTTGCGGCTGGAAAGCAGTGGGTACTGAAAGGACAGTCACAAAGAGTGAAGGCAACCATGTGTACACCGTAGATGATATACCGGTATTGGATCTTACGATCAAGTATGGTGGAATCGAAAATGCCACACCAGAGAATGGCGGATTTTCTATTGAGGTTGCAGCACAATTTCCCTTACAATTGCAAAGGGAAAAAGGTGATCCCGTCATGCGGCCTGGTTTGCTGGTGGATTGGAGTGACCACTCATTTTATTGCAGCGGTTCGGTGCCGCAAGGATCTAAAGTACGCTTTTCATTGCCACCTGATTTTAATGTGATCGAAAAAGTAATCGAAGGGTGCAAGGATTTAAAAGCAACCGAAATGGCTGAAGCCGATGCCCTGGTTATCTTCAGTTGTGCCGGCAGGTATATCACGCTCGGTCCGCTGATTGGTGATGAAATCGAAGGCATGAGAAAAGTGTGGGATGTGCCCATGGTAGGAATGTTTAGCAATGCAGAGCTGGCGAGGGCCACAGGCGGAAATCTGGAGATGCATAATCTCACCACCTGTTGTGTGGCGCTGAAGGAAAAGTAAAACCTGTTGTAATGTAACATTAAAAGAAAAATAATTCATCGTGAACCAGCACTTGCAATCCATCCTGAATATTATTCAGCAGGCAGATAGTTTAACCACCGAACAAAAAGAGGTCATTTCAAAATCATTAAAGAATGCGGAAAAAGAGTTAGAGATCACTGCATTTAAACTGGACAGAACGGAAAAGGTAAAAAGAACTACCGCCATATTACTGGAAGAAACCATTCAAGAACTGGAGCAGAAAAGAAAGGCCATAGAAGAAACAAATACAGCGCTCACAAAATCACTGGATGAATTAAATGCAACGCAGGCACAACTCATCCAGTCCGAAAAGATGGCTTCACTCGGAGAGCTCACCGCAGGCATTGCACATGAAATTCAAAACCCACTCAACTTTGTCAATAATTTTTCGGAAGTAAGTAATGAGCTGATTAAAGAGATTCAAGACGAAAGACATAAGACGCAAGACAAGCGCGATGAAAAACTGGAGGATGAATTACTAACTGATATTTCGAATAACCTGGAGAAAATAAATCATCATGGTAAGCGCGCAGCCGATATCGTGAAAGGAATGCTACAACATAGCCGCAGCAGCAGCGGTGTAAAAGAACCAACCGATATTAATGCTTTGTGTGATGAATACTTACGATTGAGTTATCATGGTTTAAGGGCGAAAGACAAAAGCTTCAATGCGGAGATGAAAACCGATTTTGATGCCTCACTTCCAAAAGTCAACGTCATTCCCCAAGATGTTGGCCGAGTAGTTTTGAATTTATTGACCAATGCCTTTTATGCAGTCAATGAAAAATCAAAAATGAATCTCTCAGGTTATGAACCAACGGTAACAGTAAGCACCATCCACTCCCTCTCCTCTGGAGAGGGCCGGGGTGAGGTTTTGATCCGCGTCTCCGACAACGGCAACGGCATTCCACAAAAAGTTTTAGATAAAATATTTCAACCATTTTTTACAACTAAACCAACCGGACAAGGAACCGGACTAGGATTGAGTTTAAGTTACGATATTGTAAAAGCGCATGGGGGTGAATTGAAGGTGGAAACGAAAGTGGGACAAGGCAGTGAGTTTATTTTTAAACTTCCCATTGTCTGAATCACGGATTAAAATGATTACCAGATTGCACTGATTAAACAGACTTATCGTATAAATTTGAAATCCGTGAAATCATATAATCCGCGCAAATCAGTGGTTAAGACAATTTATGATATTGTGAAAGCGCATGGTGGGGAGTTGAAGGTGGAAACGAAACATATTGAAGGCTTGTCAGCCGACCTGTCCGACCGAAACAATGTGAAGGCGGAAGCCTCAGCGCAGGCTGGAACTGAATTCATTATAAAGCTACCCATTGTCTGAATCACCGATTAATTGGATTGAACAGATGATACAGATTTAAAAATGAGTATGTTAACCCTTGTGGAGATAAGTGACCTTAAAATCAGTGAAATCATTTAATCAGTGCCAATCCGTGGTTCAGACAATTATTTTATATTTACAAATGCCTAAATCTCATTATCCTGTTAAGCAGGCCTCTCTTCTCTTAATCACCCTGCTAAGTTTACTTTCTTTATCATACACTGAACTGCATGCGCAGAAGCTGCAGGCTCCTGTGCAAATTATTGATCCCACGTATCTCTCCGTTTCGGATGGATTAGTGTCACCAACGGTTAATGCAGTGATACAAGATAGCTACGGGCTTATGTGGATTGGCACTACCAATGGGTTGCAAAAGTATGATGGTTATAAATTCCAGACTTTTAAAAACATACCTGGTAATGCTACCAGTTTACAGCACAATTATGTGTGGAGTCTATTGGAAGATGACAACCATGATATATGGATTGGCAATGGCAAAGGGGTATCCAAATATATCCGCCACAAAAATGAATTTAAGAACTATGAGTTTGCACCCGCTTTTAATTTTACCCGCGCATCGGAAGTATCGGGCTTTAAGTTTCTAAAAGATTCACAACAAAGAATGTGGGTAACTACCATTGATTTACAATTATTACAGTACGACTCAGAAACAGACGGATGGAAACGAGCGAAGTATGAAATACCTAATGTAAATGAAATTGAACATACGGGATTTTCACCTGCGGTTACAGAAGATTTGAAAGGGGATCTTTGGCTCGCTTCGCCTACTTATGGACTAATGCGTCAGGAAAAAAATGATAGTGCTTTTAAGCCGGTTTCCACAGATAAATTTGGAGGTTTTAATTTTGTTGATACTGAAAATAGAATAACCGCACTTTATGCGGATAGTACCAATACCATTTGGATAACCGCCCGCAGTGGCGTGTATAAATACAATCCCACAACCGGTACCTTCAAAACAATAAAAGAATACGAACCACGACCCGGTGAAGTCTGGAATAACTGGAACAGTATTTTACCTGATCAGCAAGGTAATATCTGGATCGCCAATAATTTTCGTGGGATGTTGAAGTTTGATGGCATCACCGATCGGTATACCGAAATTGAAATTGAAGGCAAAGTGATGATGCGCGGGCATGGCTGGAATATAACGTTCACTCAATTTATGGTTGACCAAAGTGGCATTTTTTGGTTTGGCAGCCGCGAAGCCGGATTGGTAAAATATGATCCGGTAAATAAGCCGTTTCAGTTTTTAACGCACGATGCCGATAACCCCAATAGCATGAGCAAGGGCGGCACCTTTGGCATCCTTGCTTCCAGCGTAAAGCCGGGTATTACCTATGTGGGCACGCGGGGCGGTGGTGTAAATGTCTACGATCCCAAAAAGCAAACTTTTGAAAAATTAGCCTTCAAGGTTGTTGATGATATGTTTGGCGGCTCGGTAAGAAGTGTTGCAGAAGATAAAGATGGTTCCCTTTGGCTCGGCACCTGGGGCGATGGCTTAATCAAGCTGGACAAAAATTATAAGGAAGTAAAACGGTATAAGTATGACTCAACAAACACAAGCTCCATTGCAAACAATCAAGTGCGGGTAATAAAGCCAGATAATAAAGGGCAATTATGGGTTGGTACGAATAGTGGCCTGAATATTTTAGACATTAAAACCAATACCCTTCAACGGGTGGTGAGTAAGCAAATCCGGCAGTACCCTACCCAATTGGTGAATGAACTGGAAAAACTTATTTCTACAGATCAAAAGATAGCTGCACTAGAAAAAGTTATTGATAATCAAAATTTATCAGTACCCATTGAAATTAAAACAGCGGGAACGTATTGGGTAATGGCTGTTGGCGAGATTGATGGCTTGAGTCGGGCCGATTTTGGCTGGCTTGAAAATGAAGTGAAAGATACCGTTTGGCTGATGAGTGATTTCGATCATACATTTCATGCCGGTGGGGCTTCCAAGAACAGAATAGAAATTAGCTCGGTAGCACTACAAGCTGGCAAATACACCTTGCGCTATCATACGGATGATAGTCATTCGTTTGGAAAATGGAACGAGCCTGCGCCTGACCAAACTTTCCTTTATGGCATTGCCTTATTAAAACCACAAAATGAAAAACAATTCCCATCCGTTCAATCTCCCGTAGTTCCAGAGCAGGAAGAGTTAGTGATCGATGGAGTGAACATTAATGACATTGAAGTTACTAATCAATTTGTTTGGGTAGCTGCAGCAGGAAGCGGTCTTAATAGAATTGATCCTGCTACCAATAGTGTAAAACATTATGCAAACGACCCCAAAGATAACAACTCGCTTAGTCAAAATAACGTACTCGATATTCAACAAGATAGTAAGGGCATGATTTGGCTGGCCACATCGGAAGGAATAAACAAATTTGATCCCGCTACTGAAACCTTTATCCGCTACACCGAAGCCGATGGGCTACCCACCAATCTCACCGTTGGAATTGTGGAGGGCGATGATGGAGAAATGTGGGTTGCCTCGCAAAACGGATTATCGCAAATGGTTACCAATAAAAACTTGGATAAAGTAACCTTTATCAATTACAACTCTTCCGATGGTTTGGGTACAGATGTTTTTTTAGCACTCACCTCAACACGGGCAACCGATGGGCGCTTCTATTTTGGCAGTGAAAATGGGCTCACTACATTCAGTAACATAACCTCTAATAAAACACCACCTGCTATCATTATTTCCAACTTGTTCATATCCAATAAGTCCGTATTGGATATGAAAGAAGATTCACCACTTACCGGAAGTTTGTTAGATGCGAAAAGTATTTCGTTGGCCTTTGATCAAAACAATTTAAGTTTTGAATTCGCTGCTCTGCATTATGCCAATCCACAAAAAAATCAGTATGCCCACATGCTTATGGGTTATGATAAAGACTGGATTTATGACAACCGGAACTTTGCAGCCTATACCAATTTAGATCCCGGTAAATACGAATTTATGGTGCGGGCAGCCAATGCCTACGGTATTTGGAATGAGAAAGGCAAGTCGATAGAGATAATCATTCTGCCACCGTGGTGGCGCACTTGGTGGGCTTATGCATCCTATGCAGTAGTATTTGGGCTTTTCGCATTTACTACCGACCGTGCGATGCGAAGAAGGATCAAGTTACGCGAACGCGAACGAAGTCGTGAAAAAGAATTAAAGCAAGCCAAAGAAATTGAAAAAGCCTATACTGAATTAAAGGCTACACAATCGCAATTGATCCAATCAGAAAAGATGGCCAGCCTTGGCGAACTTACTGCCGGCATTGCCCATGAGATACAAAACCCATTAAACTTCGTCAATAACTTTAGCGAAGTGAATAAGGAACTAATTGAAGAGATGAAAGCGGCAATCGAAACTGGAGATTTTGAAGACGCAAAAGCACTAGCCAAAGACATTTCTGATAATGAAGATAAAATAGTTTTTCATGGCAAACGTGCCGATGGTATTGTAAAGAGTATGTTGCAGCATAGCCGCACCAGTAGCGGAAAAAAGGAACCCACAAATATTAATGCACTAACCGATGAATATTTACGCTTAGCTTATCATGGGTTACGCGCAAAAGACAAAACATTTAATGCTGGCATGAAGACTAATTTTGACGAAAGTGTAGGCAGCATTAATATTATTGCTCAAGATATGGGGCGCGTAATCCTCAATTTGATTACAAATGCCTTCTATGCTGTAACGGAAAGAAAGCAGCAGGCCGGACAGCAAGATTATGAGCCAACCGTTACAGTAAGTACCAAACGAACTGGAAACAAAATTGAAATCCGGGTAAGCGATAATGGCAATGGAATTCCAAAGTCTATACTCGATAAAATTTATCAACCTTTTTTCACCACTAAGCCTACCGGGCAAGGAACCGGCTTAGGGCTAAGCATGAGTTACGACATTGTTACTAACGCACACGGTGGCGAACTAAAAGTAGAAACAAAGGAACATGCAGGGGTGCCTGCCGAAGCTTCAGCGCAGGCAGGAACAACATTTATAATCATATTAACTGAATAATTTTTACTATGAAAATTCTAGTAGTCGATGACGAACAAGATGTAAAAACGTTATTTGAACAACGTTTCAGAAAAGAAATAAAAAGTGGTCAGGCGGAATTTATTTTTGCCTTTTCGGGCGAAGATGCCTTAGTGCAACTTAATAAATGGGAGCATGAAGCCATGTTGATTCTTTCTGACATCAACATGCCCGGCATGAGTGGTTTGCAGTTATTAGAAAATGTAAAGAAAAAATACATGAAGCCACCTCCGGTAGTGATGATGATCACCGCCTATGGCGATGCAGAGAATCTTAAAATTGCCAAGGATTTGGGAGCCGATGATTTTTTAACCAAGCCTGTTGATTTCACTATGTTAAAAGAAAAGCTAAAGCTTACTTCATAATGACAAAAATACTAGTAGTGGATGATGAGACTGATTTGGAAGTTCTTATCAAACAAAAATTTCGTCAAAAAATCCGCGACCAGCATTATCAATTTATTTTCGCTGGTAACGGCAAAATCGCGCTTGAGCAACTGCAACATCACACCGATGTGGATATGGTGCTAAGCGACATCAACATGCCCGAAATGGATGGGCTTACCTTGCTTACAAAACTCAGCGAACAAAAATCTCTATTGAAGTCGGTAATTGTATCTGCTTATGGCGATATGGAAAACATCCGTATTGCCATGAATCGCGGAGCCTTTGATTTCATTACTAAGCCCATCAATTTCGAAGACCTCGAATTGACCATGGAAAAAACACTTAAGCATGTGTTACAGATGCGTGAGACAATGAAGGCTATTAAGGAGAATAATATACTTAAAATGTATGTAGACGAAACCGTGCTAAACTTTATGGGCAGCCGCGAGTACGAGAATACATTAATGTTAAACGAAACCATTGAAGGCTCGGTAGTCTTCATAGACATTTGCAGTTTCACCAAGATCAGCGAAAGCGAAACTCCCGATACGGTTGTTAAACTTTTAAATAATTATTTTGACGTAATCGTAAAAGAAGTTATCGCACAAGGCGGCTATATCGATAAATTTATTGGTGATGCCATCATGGCCGTATTCCGTGGCGATTACCACCTCGATCGCGCCATTGATGCCTGCCTTACTGTGCGCAAGCGAATTGATGAACAACCTACTATTGAGACCATTGGTTATAAACCAAAAGTTTCGATAGGAATTAATAGTGGTGAAATGATTTCAGGAAACATTGGCTCTGCCAATTTAAAAAGACTTGACTATACCGTAATTGGCGACACCGTAAACACGGCACAACGTTTACAGGTTGCCGCACAACCCGGTCAGATTATTATTAATGAAAAAGGCTACGAGCAAGTAAAAGAATCATTCCACCTCGAAAAAGTTGGGGAGGTAACACTGAAGAATAAGACAAATCCTACCATTATATATAATGTATTAGATTAGACTATTAGGATAGCAAAAGTGTTTTAGCAAGCAAAATCTCTCTGATTCAGCAACATCTCTTTTATAAATTATGCGGGCATTGTTCCTAAATAAAGAATAAACCGTATATCCTTTAATTCCTTCAGCCATCAGATCAAATCCTTACTTTTCGAGAATCTAAATCCACCATTTAGATTCTTGACCTAACCATTATAAGAATGAAAAAATGTAGACTGATTCTAATTTTTGCTTTCCTCCTTTCGGGATGGGACGCCAGTGCTCAGGAAACGTTTCCCCGAAATGATGTGAGAGACAGCCGGGCTGGCTTATACGCATTTATAAATGCCATTATTGTAGTTGACCCTCAGACCACAATTCAAAATGCTACACTGCTTATAAAAGGTAGTAAAATAGAACAGGTTGGTGCTAACATTTCGATACCTAAGGGTTATACAACTATCGACCTAAAAGGGAAGTACATCTACCCTTCTCTTATCGATATGTTTACAAGCTACGGATTACCTGATGTAGAAAAAACCCGAGGCCGCGGCTTTGGTGGTATAGAGCAAATTGAATCAAGCACTAAAGGTGCTTACAATGCCAACCAGGCAATTCGCTCGCACTACAATGCATCTGAAGAGTTTACAGTTAACGCAAAGACAGCCGATGAACTAAGAAAGTTAGGGTTCGGTGCGGTACTTACCTCCAAACCTGATGGCCTCGCGCGCGGCACAAGCGCTTTGGTAACATTGAATGAAAAGAATGACAATACTGCATTGATCAAAGCAAAAGTTGCCGCTAACTATTCTTTGGAAAAGGGAACCTCCACACAGACTTACCCTATATCGATGATGGGTTTCATAGCACTGCTGCGCCAAACCTATATGGATGCCGAATGGTTTGGAAGTCAAAACCCAAGACCATTTTCTGATAACTCATTAGAAGGCTGGATTCAAAACCAGCGCTTGCCACAAATCTTTGCAACTACGGGTTGGATGAACCTGTTGCGAGCCGATAAAATTGGCGATGAGTTTGGCGTTCAATATATCATTAAAGGTGATGGAGACGAGTACAAAAGAATCACCGAAATCAAGGCTACTAAAGCATCACTTATTGTACCTGTTGATTTTCCCGAAGCCTATGATGTAGAGGATCCTTTTGATGCAGAAAAAGTTTCGCTGGCAGATATGAAGCACTGGGAACTTGCTCCTACCAACCTTTCCACATTAGAAAAAAATGGAATTACATTTTCAATTACTACAGCAGGCTTAAAAAAAGTTTCTGACTTTCTTCCCAACTTAAAAAAGGCAATCGCTAACGGACTTACCGAAACCGCTGCACTAAAAGCACTGACAACAACACCTGCACAACTGCTTAAGGTTGATGATCAGGTTGGTTCTTTGAAGAAAGGCATGTTGGCAAACTTTATCATTGCTTCAGGCAAACTCTTCGATGAAAAAACAATCATTCATCAAAACTGGGTGCAAGGTGAAGTTTATGCATTAAAGGCGCTTGATACGCGCGATTTCAGTGGCACCTACAATCTTTCTGTTAATGGACAAACCTATAATTTAGAAGTAAGTGGTGAAGCGGGAAGTCACAAGGCCAAAATAAAAGTTAGCGACACAACATTGATCGATGCTACCGCAACATTTGGTGATGATCTTATAACAATCAGTTTCAAACCTGCAAAACAAGCTGGAAGCATCCGGTTGTCTGGTTGGAGTGAGTCAACAGGTTGGAAAGGAAAAGGACAATTGGCTGATGGTACTTGGATTACTTGGACGGGAACCCGAACAGGTGATTTAAAGGCAAAAGATGCAAAGAAACCTGAAGTTGATAAAAAAGAAGAGTTAGGTAAAGTGATCTTTCCGTTTACTGGCCATGGCTACCCTGCCCTGCCTGAAACAGAAACATTGCTTATTAAAAATGCAACCGTGTGGACGAATGAGGATGATGGTGTGCTTAAAGAAACTGATGTACTTTTGAAAGATGGTAAGATTTCAAAAGTTGGAAAGAATCTTTCTGATGCAAGCGCAAAAGTAGTTGACGCAACCGGCAAACACTTAACTGCCGGAATTATTGATGAACACTCGCACATTGGTGTGTCAAGCATCAATGATATAGCAACTAATTCAGGCATGGTGCGCATTGGCGATAACATTGATGCTGAAAGTATCAATGTTTACAGGGCTTTAGCGGGTGGTGTGGTAGCTGTGCAAGCATTGCATGGATCGGCCAACCCAATTGGTGGTCAATCTGCATTAATAAAATTACGGTGGGGCGAGTCGCCAGAGAATTATAAAATTCAAGGTGCTGATGGGTTTATCAAGTTTGCCTTAGGGGAAAATGTAAAACGCAGCAGCAACCCAAGTTCAATCCGCTTTCCGCAAAGCCGCATGGGTGTTGAACAAGTATATGTAGATGCTTTTACCAATGCCCGTGAATATGAAAAGAAGTGGAACGCTTACAACGGACTTTCATCAAAAGAAAAACCACTGGCGATTAAACCACGAAGAGACTTAGCAGATGAAACTATGCTGGAGATCGTTAATAAGAAAAGATTCATTACGTGTCACTCTTATGTGCAATCTGAAATTAATATGTTGATGAAAGTAGCTGAACAATTTAACTTCCGTGTAAACACATTTACACACATTCTGGAAGGCTATAAGGTTGCCGATAAAATGGCAGCGCATGGTGTTGCTGCGTCAACGTTTGCCGATTGGTGGAATTATAAGTGGGAAGTGCGTTATGCAATTCCTTACAATGCAGCTATCATGCAGCGCGCTGGTGTGCTAACTGCTATTAACTCAGATGATGCCGAAATGGGTCGCAGATTAAATCAAGAGGCCGCTAAGTCTGTAAAGTATGCTGGTATGTCGGAAGAAGATGCCTTGAAAATGGTTACACTTAACCCAGCAAAAATACTTCACTTAGACAATCAAATGGGAAGTATTAAAGCTGGCAAATCAGCTGATGTGGTTCTCTGGAATGATCATCCCCTTTCGGTGTATGCTAAGCCATTGAAAACAATCATTGATGGAAAAGTTTATTTCGATGTTGAGAAAGACGAACAAAATAATAAAGCTCTTTCTGCAGAGCGGGCTCGATTAATTCAAAAACTGAAAAAAGCTAAGAAATCTGGCGTGCCAACGCAACGTGGCGAAGGCCTCAGCCAGCTTGACTTTCATTGCGATGATGTGCTAGGGTTTGAAACGTTGAATGAAGATTAAAATAAAAATTTAAGAGATATGAAAAAGTTAATCTATATACAACTAGTGGCTCTGTTGATGGTGCAGCTTGCCTGGGCACAGAAGCCCGTGCCAGCACAACCACAGTCAAAGCCAATTGCTCTTACCGGTGGCGTAGCGCATCTTGGCAACGGCCAGATAATTCAGAATTCACTGATCACGTTCGATAAAGGAAAACTTACAAATGTGGCTGATGCTACAACTGTTAAAGTTGATCTCTCAGGTTACGATGTTATAAGTATTTCAGGAAAACATGTTTATCCCGGGTTTATCTTACCCGTATCCAAGGTTGGTCTGGAAGAAGTTAGTTCCATTCGTGCGATGGACGATAGCCAGGAGCAGGGCGATATGAACCCAAATGTGCGTTCTGTAATTTCCTATAATGCCGACTCAGAATACATTCCATCCTATCGTTTCAATGGCGTGTTGTTAGCTGAATCTACTCCTATCGGTGGCATTATTTCTGGCAGTTCATCTCTTATGGAAATGGAAGGCTGGAATTGGGAAGATGCTTTGCACACAGCCGATATTGGTATTCACATGAATTGGCCCAACATATCCAGACGTCAATTTGATTTTAACACATTTACTTTTTCAGAATCTGCAAACAAAGATTACGAAAAGCAGGTAACAGGTATTGAGAACTTCTTTGCGGATGCAGCTTCATACGGCAAGCAATCTGCTAAAGAAGTAAACCTGAAACTAAAGGCTATGCAAGGATTATTTGATGGTAAGAAAACCTTGCTTATCCACGCTAAAAATCCAAAAGAAATTGTAGAGTCTGTTCGCGCTGCGCAGCGCGCAGGTGTAAAACGGATTACCATTGTTGGCGGTTCTGGTGCTTTATGGGTAGCTGATTTCTTAAAAGAAAATAAAATCCCTGTAATGGTAACGGCTACACACAGCTTGCCGGAAAGAACTGATGATGATGTGGACTTACCATACAAACTTCCATACCTACTCACTCAAGCCGGTGTTATGGTTTCCATCTACGATGAAGGTTCTTTGCATGGCGCCCGTAATCTTGGATTCTACGCAGGCACTGCCGTTGCTTATGGCATGGATAAAGAAGAAGCACTGAAAACAATTACCTCAAATACAGCCAAAGCATTGGGTGTTGATAATCGTGTAGGAACATTAGAAGTTGGTAAAGACGCGACCTTATTTGTTTCGGCTGGCGATGCGTTGGATTATAGAACCAATGTTTTGTCGCATGCATTTATCAGTGGAAAGTTGGTAACACTTCCGGGTAATCAGGAAGAACTATATGAACGTTATTCTAAAAAATATGGTCAGATGAAATAAGAATTCACTTTACTAATAAGGAGCAGCTTTTCGCAATGAAGGCTGCTTTTTTTATGCAAACCAAGGCAGAATTGACAATGCAAGAAGTAGTAGAAACCAGATCAAAAGTTTTCGGTCAGTCTTGCTCATTCAACTAATTTTATTCTTATACGGGTTGACTTTAATGCTGGTCATAAACACCAATTCTTTAACAAATCCTTAACAGCTACCGAGGAAGTTTCCACGGGAATGCATAAACTTGCAGTGTAATTTTAAGACATGACTAAGTACACGTTTACCGAGAAAAAAGATACCCGATCAGGCTTTGGAGTTGGTCTTCATGAGTTAGGAAAATCGAACTCAAATGTGGTTGCCCTTTGTGCCGACCTTACGGGATCACTCAAGATGGATGCCTTCAAAAAAGACTTCCCCGACCGCTTCTTTCAAGTAGGTATAGCCGAAGCCAATATGATGGGTTTAGCTGCCGGTATGACCATTGGTGGCAAGATTCCTTTCACGGGTACGTTTGCCAACTTTTCAACGGGTCGTGTGTACGATCAAATCCGTCAGTCAATCGCTTACTCTGGTAAAAATGTTAAGATATGTGCTTCTCATGCAGGTTTAACTCTTGGGGAGGATGGTGCTACTCATCAGATACTTGAGGATATTGGAATGATGAAAATGTTACCCGGCATGACGGTAATTGTACCTTGTGATTATAGCCAAACCAAGGCTGCTACCATCGCTTTAGGTTCGCATGAAGGTCCCGTATATTTAAGATTTGGTCGCCCAAGCTGGCCGATATTTACAGAAGGCAGACCCTTTGTAATTGGCAAGGCTGATAAAATGATTGAGGGTAATCAGGTATCCATTTTTGCCACCGGACACATGGTTTGGTTGGCTATTGAAGCCGAAGCTATGCTCGCTGAAAAAGGAATCTCAGCCGAGGTTATAAATATTCATACAATCAAGCCTTTAGATGTTGAGGCAATTCTTGCTTCCGTTCAAAAAACAGGTTGCGCTGTTACGTGCGAAGAGCATCAGATCAATGGCGGACTTGGGGACAGTGTGGCGCAAGTTCTTTCTCGATTCAATCCTGCCCCACTTGAGATGGTTGCAGTGAATGATTCTTTTGGAGAAAGTGGAACTCCTGCTCAGTTGCTTAAGAAGTACGGACTAAGTTCTGAAAACATTGTTGCAGCTACTGAAAAAGTAATCAAGAGAAAATAGTGCCAATTCGAAGCTGATGTCAGCCTGAGCATGTCGAAGGCGTTCCATTTTAGCTATTACAATGTTGCCATATCGATAACAAAGCGATAGCGAACATCGCCTTTCACCATCCGCACATAAGCTGCCTCAATATCTTTAATGGCGATAAGTTCTATATCAGATACAATGTTGTTAGCAGCACAGTAATCTAACATCTCCTGGGTTTCGCGAATGCCACCAATCATTGAACCAGCTAGTGTTTTTCTTTTTGGAATCAGGCTGAATGCATCTACCGGCAAAGCTTCGGGCGGAAGACCTACCATCACCATGGCACCATCAAGTTTAACCATACCAAGATAAAGATTAAGGTCGTGCTTCCCGGATACCGTGTCCAATACAAAGTCGAATCGATTGCGTGCTTTTTTAACAGCTTCTTTATCAGTTGTTACCAAAAAACTATGAGCCCCTAAAGCCAAAGCATCCTTTTCTTTGCTAGCTGAGGTACTTAACACAGTAATCTCAGCGCCAAGCGACACCGCCAATTTCACACCCATGTGACCTAAACCACCTAGTCCAACTATCGCAACCTTTTGTCCAGCTCTTACCTTCCAATGCATTAAAGGTGAGTACGTTGTGATGCCAGCACAAAGCAATGGTGCAACAGCACTGAGTGGAAGCTTATCGGAAATGCTCAGGGTATAATTTTCATCAACAACAATAGTATTTGAGTACCCACCTTGCGCGATAGTTTTACCATCCTTCTCGTAGCTATTGTAGGTTCCGGTCATTCCATTCTCGCAATACTGTTCATTGCCCGCAGCGCAACTAGAACAAGTGCGGCAGGAATCAACAAAGCAACCGACACCAGCCAGATCGCCAACTTTAAACTTTTTAACTGCTGCGCCAATTTTCGAAATCTTACCCACAATTTCATGACCCGGCACCATAGGATAAATTGCTCCACCCCACTCATCGCGTATTTGGTGCAAATCCGAATGACATACACCACAAAACTGAATCTCAATCAGCACATCATGCGGGCCTACTTCTCTCCGATTAAAATTAAAGGGTGCTAAAGGTATTTTTGAATTTTGAGCTGCGTATCCTTTTGAAGCAATCATTAGACAGTGGTTAATTTTTTAAAGGTGCAAGGTCTAGTAAAATCTTTTAAAATGGTAGTGTATAAATCTATTAGTATTTATTTTAATACTTGATCTAAAATAATCTATGACAATTCAAACTTTAATCGTAATATTACGATTAATACATTATGGGACTTTCAAAGACTGAAGAATATACTAAAACTCAGAATGAGATTGCCGCTTTGGCCAAGGCATTAGGGCATCCTGCTCGCATTGCCATTCTGCAATATCTTGCCGAAAAGAAATCGTGCGTGTGCGGAGACATTGTGAACGAACTTCCACTTTCCCAATCTACAGTATCGCAACATTTAAAAGAGCTAAAACAAGCTGGACTGATTAAAGGTGAGATTGATGGCCCTTCAGTTTGCTATTGTATCGACTCAAAATCACTACTCAAAGCAAAAAAAGTATTAGGTGATCTTCTTCAAGGAATACAAGAAAGTTGTTGCTAAAAAAATTGAACTTATTAATCGCAATATTACGATAACTAAAAATCTACTCAACATGACCACTTCAGAAGAACTAAAGCAACTGGTAAAAGAAAAGTACAGCGAAATAGCTACACAAACCAAAAACCAAAACGAAACAAGTTGTTGTGGCGGTACATCCGGCTGCGCCACAATTGATCACGCTATTATGGCTGAGGATTATAAAGCCATTGCTGGATACATAGCAGATGCAGATTTAGGATTAGGTTGTGGACTACCAACCGAATTTGCGCAAATCAAAACTGGCGATGTGGTAGTTGATCTGGGCTCTGGTGCAGGTAACGATGCCTTTGTAGCCCGATCTGTTACTGGTGAAACTGGTAAAGTAATTGGTGTTGATTTTACTGAAACCATGATAGAGAAGGCTCGCATCAACGCAGAGAAGTTAGGGTATCATAATGTAGAATTTCGCTATGGCGATATTGAAAAATTACCGATTACTAGTTCATTTGCCGATGTGGTTGTTAGCAATTGTGTAATGAACCTGGTACCCGACAAAACAAAAGCGTTTACCGAAACCTTTCGGGTATTAAAACCTGGTGGTCATTTTAGCATTTCAGATATTGTACTGGTTGGCAACTTGCCTGAAGGTCTTCAAAAAAATGCAGAGATGTATGCAGGGTGTATCTCGGGCGCTATTCAAAAATCCGAGTACTTGGCAATTATTGAAAAAGCAGGATTCGTAAATCTTAACATTCAAAAAGAAAAACGTATTGTTATTCCAACTGAAATACTTACAGAATATTTGAATGAAGACGAGATGAAACTTCTTGTTCAAGGCGAGCTGGGCATCTTCAGCATTACTGCTTATGCAGAAAAACCACTGGAGTTGGAATCTGAAAAAACCAATTCCCACCTGGCACAAAAAGCCACTTCTTGTGGCCCGGATTCAGATTGTTGCTAATCGTAAAAAAAGTCACATCTGCTTCAATTTTTAAAATAAGGTTACAACCTTTGCTTAATGAAAGAATTTGTAGTTCAGCAACAAGTCAAGACTTCAAGCGAGTTGGAAGTATTACAAACATTTCTCAGAATAAATCAGTTACCCGCAGACGATATTCATCTTGAGAACAGTGTGTTTTTAACGTATTACAATACAAGCGAAAATCTGGTTGGCTCAGGGGGACTTGAAATTTATACCGACAAGGCGTTACTGCGATCATTGGCCGTAAGTCAGGAATTGCGCGGTCAACAACTAGGAAAGCAAATTGTAAATGACTTATTGCAAAAGGCAAAAGATCTTTCTATGAAAGAAGTCTACCTTCTTACGGAGACTGCCTTCTATTTTTTTCAGAAGCTGGGTTTTGAGGAGTTGAAACGTGATGAAGTTCCTTCTGTGATTCAAGCCTCCACTGAATATTCACAAATGTGCTCTACCTCTGCGAACGTTATGAGACTGAGTCTTTAATCTCAACCTAACATTTGTTATTCATTTTCAAGAGATACTTATGCGGATAAGCCGCCACACTGTGGACTTTTAGTTTTACTTTTGAGATTGTTTAATACCGCCCATGAAGCCCAATCGCTATTTCGTAATCGATTTCGACAGTACATTTACTAAAGTAGAGGCCTTTGATGCCTTAGCTGAAATCTCGCTGAAAGATCATCCGGATGTCGAAAAGATGAAGAATGAGATTTTTCTAATTACGAATCAAGGCATGGATGGTTCAATTTCATTTCGTGAATCACTGGAAAAAAGAATAGCACTGCTCTCTCCCAACAAAAGGCATCTGGAACAATTGGTGGTTGTTCTTCGGGAGTTAGTTTCCGAATCGTTCAAGCGCAATCGGGAGTTCTTCCAAACCTATGCTGATTATATTTATATCATCTCCAATGGGTTTCATGCATTTATTGATCCTATCGTTACTGAGTTTGGCATTAAGCCTGAAAACATTTTTGCAAATCGGTTTCATTTTGATGCACAAGGAAATGTAACGGGTTTCGATAAAGAGAATCCTCTTTCGCAAAACAATGGAAAGGTTGAACAACTCAAACGGTTGAACTTACCGGGCGATGTGTATGTTGTGGGAGATGGTTATACCGACTATGAAATTAAGCATGCTGGCTTAGCCAATAAGTTTTTCGCCTTCACCGAAAATGTGGAGCGTGAAAAAGTATTGACCAAAGCAGATCATATTGCCCCGAGCTTAGATGAATTTTTATATTTGAATAAATTGAATACCGCTATCTCCTATCCAAAAAACAGAATCAATGTTTTGTTGTTGGAAAATGTTCATCCATTTGCCGTTGAAGCATTTAAGGCTGAGGGATTTAATGTTGAAGTTTATCCAGCCGGTTTAGATGAAGACGAACTGTGTGAAAAAATCAAGAACATTTCTGTTTTAGGAATCCGCTCCAAAACAACAGTAACTGCAAAAGTATTAGCCAATGCCAACCGATTAATGACCATTGGTGCATTCTGTATTGGAACCAATCAAATTGATTTAAAGGAAGCAACCAAACGTGGTATTGCAGTCTTTAATGCACCCTACAGCAACACGCGATCTGTTGTTGAATTAGTGATTGGCGAAATCATTATGCTCATCAGAAACCTGCCTGATAAATCTACCATGATGCACGCAGGCAAATGGGATAAGTCAGCTTCTGGAAGTTTTGAAATTCGCGGTAAGAAATTAGGAATTGTAGGGTATGGAAATATAGGCTCTCAACTTTCTGTTGTAGCCGAAGCCATTGGCTTAAATGTATTCTACTATGACCGGGAAGAAAGACTGGCCATGGGAAATGCAACTAAATGCAAATCGTTAAAAGAACTATTCGAACAAGTAGATATAATCTCCTTACATGTGGATGGCCGCAAAGAGAATACAAACATTATCGGGGAGAAAGAATTTGATCTGATGAAAAAGGGAGTCATTTTTCTTAATCTTAGCCGAGGTCACATTGTTGATATTGCTGCGCTGAAGAAGAATATTGAAAGTGGAAAAGTTGCTGGCTGTGCCATTGATGTTTTTCCACAAGAACCTAAAAGCAATAACGAAGAGTTTGTATCAGAACTTCGCGGATTGCGCAACACTATTCTCACTCCGCACATCGGAGGCAGCACGTTGGAAGCACAAGAGAACATTGCCAATTTTGTTAGTGCAAAATTCTTGGATTACATTAATACCGGTGGCACAAGCATCAGCGTAAACTTTCCAAACCTTACTTTACCAATCTTAGAAAATGCACATCGTTTGATTCACATTCACAGCAATGTGCCTGGCATCCTGGCTAAAATAAATCAAACCCTTGCTACGAACGGAATAAATATAGTCGGTCAATACCTAAAGACTAATGAAAGCATTGGTTATGTGATCACTGATATTGATAAGGAGTATAATAAAGATGTGATTAAGGAACTTAGGGATATTGAGAACACAATTAAATTCCGAGTGCTTTATTAAAAGTTAGTTGTTAAACTGTGTTACCTGGGCGATCTAGGGCTGAGCAAAATCTTTCGGTCATCGCGGGCGAGTAAATAAACTCAATCGTTAAGCTTCAAAATAAACCGAGACCCGCGATCTCGAAAAAAATGGATAATACTATGAATCATTCACGAGATTCCGAGTCTCGTTATAGATAGTTTTAATTTATCCAATCACTCCACTCGCCCGGAATGACACTCCATAGGAGACTTAGTTATCAACCTCATGAACAGTTCGGTGCATAAACAATTCCCAGCTGTCGCCTTTCTTGCGGTAGACGCGCACATATTGGATTGTGTAGGAAGAATCTTTTTTGGTTACGGTAATGGCGCCATTAGTAATTCCAATCTCACCATGAATCTCCACCTCTGCATAATCAACATTTCGTGAAAGGTAACTTCCTTTATTTTTCGCAACAGCTTTTATCCAACTCTCTTTTGAATCTACTAATCCGGTGCCATGCTTAAATCGAAAATCCAAAGCATAGGCGTTTTCTAAAAACTCAATATCAGAATTAACTACAGCCTGTTCAATTTGTTTTTCAAAGGCAAGCAACTGTTGATCTGCCTGGCCAAGGAGTTTGCCAGAAAGCAGAATAAAGAAGAATAGGTTCACTACTTTCATAAAAAAAGAAAAACCCACTGGATCTGGAGAGGTGTTTCTGAACCTCAGAAAAGACAAGTTTTGAGCTGTCCATTGGCCGCAACCTTCTACTGTTAACCTGCTTTTTGGGCGAGGTACTGACGCTGCCGCCAGCATGAAGCCTGATTTTGTCCAAGAACTTGGCTCGGTATTGTATAAATGTTAGGTTCAGCAAACGTGTCCCAAACCCAAGTGGATTTAACTTCTCAAAAATACGATTTTTATGTTTGCCACAAAGTCACAACGGCACTAAGAATTATAAAAAAAATCATTATATAATTGGGACTTGATTCACAATGACATGTTCAGATAATAACAACATTAATTGTCTGCTAATATAGAACAAACCATTTTGAGCTTGGATGTCTTTGCGGTTACTTTGTATTGCTCTAGTGGACGCCACAAAGACACGAAGGCACTATAGACCTTAAAGAATAAAATAAAAATAGTGTCTTCGTGCCTCAGTGGCAAATAAGAAGTAAAAAAATACCTATGATCAACTTCACGCCTGGTCCGTCTCAACTTTACTTCACGGTTGAAAATCATGTTCGCCAAGCTTTTCGCGATGGTGTTCCATCACTTTCGCACCGCAGTAAAGAGTTTGAGAAAATTTCTAAAACAACAACCGATGGATTAAAAGAACTGCTTGGTATCCCTGCCGCCTTTCATATTTTCTTTACCGGATCAGCCACTGAAATTTGGGAACGAGTAATTCAAAATCTGGTCGAGAAGCAATCGTTACACTTTGTTAATGGGGCTTTCTCCAAACGATTCCACGAAATAGCAGGTCAGCTTGGTAAAGAGAACATAAAAATTGAAGCTCCATTAGGTCATGGCTTTATCGATTTCAAAACGGAGCCAACTGAATTGATTGCACTAACTCATAACGAAACGAGCACGGGGGTGTCGCTTTCTATTGATTTTATAAATCAATTTAGAGATCAACACCCTGATTCGTTAATCATTGTCGATGCAGTGTCGTCCCTGCCCTATCCACAGTTCGACTTTACAAAAATTGATTCATTATTTTTCTCAGTTCAAAAAGGATTTGGATTACCCGCAGGCCTTGGGGTTTGGATTGTGAATGATCGCTGCATTACTAAAGCAGAATCGCTGCTTTCAAAAGGAATTTCTATTGGCAGCTATCACAACCTGCCAACCCTACTTGCCAACGCAAAGAAAAACCAAACTCCAGAGACACCTAACACACTCAGCATCTACTTGCTCGGCAAAGTAGTTGAAGACTGCCTGCGAAGGGGTATTCAACAGATTAGAAAAGAAACTGAATACAAAGCTGCCCTTTTATATCAAGCCCTTTCTCAACATAAACTTATTGATCCGTTTGTTATCGACCCACATTTGCGATCACAAACGGTAATAGTTGCTCAAACAGGAGTGCATACCGAATCAATAACAAAACACTTGCAAAGTCACGGTTTTTATCCAGGTGAAGGCTATGGCGAAAAGAAGAAAGAACAAGTACGTTTTGCCAATTTTCCAACTCATTCAAAGGAAACTTTTGAACATCTCGTAGATCTGCTTGAAAAACTTTCTTAAACTCATTCAGACATGGGGCTACTTGATTTTTTAACAAAGACTATTTAGAGTGATTTAGGTTTACAAGTATATGGGTAAAATTCCATGGCCTCAAATCAATAAATCCCGTTAGGGATGACATCTGTTTTTAATCGATGCATTCGTGTACCATCCCTAAAAAGATTGCGAATATTATCCAAATATATTTATTACCGAGATATGATCCCTAACGGGATTTTATCGTGCCTATAAATTAGTTTTATTTAACTATATCGTTAAATCAATACCTACTCTACTGTCTATCTCAACAAACTTTAGTCGGTTATTAAACCTTATGGTATCTTTAAAGTCTAAAGGCCTTAGTACTTAAAAACCTTGCCTTGGAGGACAAAGAGCTTCTTCTTAAAATCAGAAATCAGGAAACCCGCGGCTATGGGTTTAATCTCTTGATACGGGCCTACCAGCAGCGCGTCTATTGGCATGTGCGCAAGATGGTAATCGACCACGATGATGCCGATGATCTTACTCAGGAAGTATTTATTAAAGTCCACAAAAGCATTGATAACTTTCGCGAAGACTCGCAACTTTTTACATGGATCTATCGCATTGCCACTAATGAGTGTCTTACTTTCTTGAATAAGAAACGCAGACGGTTCTTCCTGCCTCTGGAGGATGTTGGAAAAGAACTCGTGACCAAACTAGATACCTCACCTGAAATAAGTGGTGAGGACATTCAAAAGAAACTACAAAAAGCATTACTTAAGTTACCCGATAAGCAACGGCTCGTTTTCAATATGAAATATTTTGATGATCTTCCGTATGAAGACATTTCTAAAATAACAGGCACTAGTGTGGGCGCGCTTAAAGCCAGCTTTCACCATGCGGTAAAAAAAATAGAAGATTATCTGACGGCCTGATTAAACCTTTTGCATAATAAAAAGTCATAGAAACAAATGAAAAAACTGGAAGACATCCCCAAAAAGAACATTTTTGAAGTACCTGAGGGCTACTTTGAAAAACTACCTGGCATTATTCAAACCCGGGTGGCTAAACCAGTGCCTGCGCAAGGATTTTGGATTGCAAGTCTAAAATATGCAATAGCTATAGTGGCAATCATTGGTGTGGGTATTTTTTGGTTCTCAAATCAGTCAGAAAAATCTTTTGACGAACAATTGGCGGGCATTCAAACCGAACAACTTATAGCATACCTCAGTGATGCCGACTTACAGATTGATGACCTTGCTGAAAGTGTTGACTGGAACGAAATAGATTTAGAGGAATTGGAAGACAAGGTGTACTCAACTTTTGAGATTACCGGAAATGAATTGGATATGTTACTGGATGAGTTTAGTGTTGATACAGTTAAGTTTTAAATGGCTATGAAAAAAATAATCATATTTGGATTCTTCCTCCTTAGCGGATGGGCAGCAACTGCACAAGGTCAAACCGATCCTGAAATTACACAGGATCCAAGTGTGCAGGAAAAGATTAAGAACCTGCGAATCGCTTATATTTCAGACAAGCTGGGATTGACTCCAGATCAAGCAGAAAAATTCTGGCCTGTGTATCGTGAGTTCTCAGACAAGAAAAGAGAAATCAAACAGGAATTTGTTGAAACAAGAAAAGGAATCAAGCAAGACAATCCCGATCCCGCCAAGCAGGAAGAATTAGTAAAACTTGGCCTTGCTTTAAAGCAGCGCGAACTTGACCTCGAAAAAACTTATTCCGATCGCTTGTTAAGAGTAATAACTGCTCAACAAATATTGAACCTGCGAAGGGCTGAAGGAGATTTTCAACGAATCATTCTTGAACAAATTCAGCAGCGCAGAACGATGCAGCAACGAAACGAAACAATACGCGAACGAAATCAGCGACTTAAGCAGCAGCGGAATTAAAATAAATTTGTGCTTCGAGAGAAAATCCTTGCCTTTATTCTTTCATCACTTTGCCTAACCCCGTTACACGGGCAGCAAAGTGATTCTGCTTTATTATACTCCGATCCCTACATAGCAGAATTAGATTCTTTGCTCAATGAAAGCGATGGATCTAATTTTTTGACTATGCTCGACAGCCTCATCAATATTCCTGCACCTTCTCTCCGATCGCAACTCCTGATTCGGTTAGGGTATAATAGCAATGTGGTTTCAGCTAGCCGCACCTTAGGGTTCAATCAATTTGGGATGGCACCAGGTGCTTCGTATTATCACAAGTCTGGTTTATATGTGGATGCAACCGGCTATTGGAGCAAAGAGTACGACCCTAACTATTACCTCACGGTTGGTTCGGTTGGCTACTTAAATAGTCCAACTACGTGGTGGTCTTTCATGGCGGAGTATAGCAGGTATATGTATTCAAAGTTGAGTAAGGATGAATACATCGCATATAAAAACAATGTAGGGGTATCAAACTTTTTTGATGTTGGGTTGGTGACATTTCGCTTTGATTATCAGTTTTACTTTGGCGATAAAGTAGCCCATCGTATTAATCCAAGCGTAATGCTTAATCTGCAAAAAATAAAATGGGGTAAGATTGATCGCATCGCTTTCTATCCGGCATTTTCTTTACTGTTTGGAAGTGAGCAAATAACGGAAACCTTGCCGTATGCGCGAACGTTGATCGGAATCACATATCGCGTTCGCAATGGACTCCCCTTATATTATGACGTTACCAACACTCAATTTGGAGTACTTAACTATTCATTTACTGCTCCCGTGGCAATCACTATCAATCGATGGACGTTAATTGTAAGTTACACGTACAACATCCCCAAAGCACTTCCGGGTGAAACCATCAATTTGATTGATACAGGCTATTTATCAGCCAGTATTGCCAGACGAATCAAATTTTAAGAGCTCTTGTAAAAAAGATTTGAATCTTAATTTGCATTTAATACTTTACAAAATAATTTGCATGCCTATGAATCGCTTATCCCTGTTCTTATTCTTATTCTTCATTTCCATGGTTTCATTTGGTCAGGATTATCGCTGGCAACAACGAGTTAAATATTCTATGAATATTCAGATGAATACGGAAACTCACCAACTAAAGGGTGATCAAAAATTAGTTTACTATAATAATTCTCCCGATACGCTTACAAAAGTTTATTACCATCTCTTCTTTAATGCCTTTCAACCGGGAAGCATGATGGATGTTCGGTCACGAAATGTTCCTGATCCTGATAAAAGAATAGCAGATCGTATTTCAAAGCTAAATCCTGATGAGATTGGCTATCAACACATCCTTTCACTCAAGCAAGATGGTAAAGCAACTACCTATAAAGTTGAAGGTACTGTTTTGGAAGTGACACTCGCGAAAGCCATTCTTCCCAAAACAAAAACAACTTTCGAAATGAGTTTCGAAGCACAGGTGCCAATCCAAATAAGAAGGTCCGGTCGCGACAATAGCGAAGGGATTGCCTACTCAATGACACAATGGTATCCAAAACTTGCAGAGTACGATTTTCAAGGGTGGCATGCCTATCAATATGTTGCACGTGAATTTCAAGGTGTTTGGGGCGATTTCGATGTTAATATTACAATCGATCCAAAATTTACAATTGCAGGAACTGGAAAACTTCAAAACCCTGAAATGATTGGTCATGGTTATGAAAAACCTGGAACTACTGTTAAACAATCAAAAGGAAATCTTACCTGGCACTTTATTGCCAAGGATGTAATTGATTTTGCGTGGACGGCAGATCCCGACTATACCCATGATCGAAAGCAAGTACCTAACGGCCCAGAATTACATTTTTTCTATCAAAAAAATGAAAAGACTGCCCAAACCTGGAAGCAAATGGAAGAGGTTGCAGTAAAAGTATTTGAATATCTGAATAAGAATTTTGGCAAATATCCATTCGATACTTACTCGGTAATTCAAGGTGGGGATGGTGGCATGGAATACCCCATGTGCACGCTCATCATGGGCGAAGGCAGTCAGGCTGGACTTAATGGTGTAATGGCGCATGAAGTTACACACAGCTGGTATCAGATGACGTTGGCTTCAAATGAAGCGTTATATGCCTGGATGGACGAAGGCTTTACTGAATTCGCGAGCGAAGAAGCGCTCAACTCGATCTTTAATGAACCTGTAACTCATGCGGGCAGCTATACAAATTATTTTAGGCTTGTGAAAAGTGGACTCCAGGAGCCAGCCAGCATGCACTCCGATCACTTTAATACAAACAGAGCTTACAACACAGCTGCTTATAGCATAGGGTCGGTATTTCTGCAACAATTAAAATATCTAATCGGCACAGAAAATTTTTATAAAGGCATGTTACGCTATTACAATACCTGGAAAATGAAACACCCGGAACCTAATGATTTTTTAAGGGTCATGGAAAAAACTTCGGGGTTACAATTGCATTGGTATTATCAATACTGGATTCAAACAACCAGGCATATTGATTATGCTATCGATAGTGTGATCATTAAAGATAACTCAACCCTGGTTGAACTAAAACGAATAGGAGATTTCCCGATGCCAATTGATTTAATGATTACCTATAAAGATGGCGGTAAAGAACTATTCTATATCCCGATGAATGAATTATTGGGGAACAAGCCTATTGAAGATAAATCAGTGAGGCGAACAGATGCCGAAGTTTGGCCGTGGGTTAGCCCAACCTATACACTTTCAATACCTAGAAATGTAAATGCGATAACAAAAATTGAAATTGATGCTAGCCAGTGGATGGCTGACGTTGATAGAAAAAACAATGTTTTAGATGTAACAGAACTCAAGCCTTAGCACTATAGCGTTCACTGAATCTTCTTCCCTTTTTGGTTGATTACAATTATTTTACTTTCACCATCTCTGCCTGTTGTTTTAATACTGAGCTCACCTGTAGCCGTTGAGTAAATTAATTCAACCGGAGTTAATTCAAATTTATAATTAATAGACCAAGCCAGGCCGCCAGTTTTATTAACTCTGGCTATTGTTGCTGGAAACCCGTCCTTAACTTTTGTTTGAGAATAGATCAGTGCAAAGTAAACGTCATTTCCTTCTTGCAATGACAGGCCTTTTAAAATTGGGAAACTTCTTCTTTTAAAATTTGGCGCATCAACCGGAAAATTAACGGCTAAGTCAGGAATACGCGAAGGGGTGATTGAATACAGATAGCCTACCGCCAGGGAGTCAGTATATTTTAATCCAATGGTATAACGACCATTCACAATAAACATAGGCTTAAACGATCGTGTATCAGCAACTTCAGTAAATAAAGGAATTGAATCCGATGCCGAAATCACCCACCTAAGTGCCTCAATTGCTTCATTTAATTCTCCTTCCTTCCGCATTTTTTCGCGCTGCGCATATTCTCTTGTCGTCTTAACAAGGCTCTTCAATACGGCCGGTGTTCCGTAAGCATGGGTAACAAAATAGCTATAGTTTGTTAACTCAGTATCAAAATTTCGATTTACCAAATGGCTAGAGATACTATCAAGTTTGCTAAGTGATTTCAATTCGGTTTGAATACAAGTCATTCTTACAAGAACATTTAAAGAATCAAGTAAGGATTTGTTTTCAATCAAATCGAAATGATATTCTAATTCTGCAATTTTCATTTTAAATAATTCGGCTGGTATCGATTTTGAATCGAATTTATTTAATTGAGCGTAAACACCCTTATCACTCAGTTTTTTCAACTCACTTTTAACTGAAACCGAATCTTTCTTTAGCTTTTCGCGAAGCTTATTAATTTCAACATCGTAAGCGATTAACTGATCGCGTAAAGGAATAATTTCTTTTTTAATCGTCTCAACTGATTTCTTTGCCCATCCTGAATAATCCCAAACTCTAACTTGGTTCACCATAAAATCAGCCTCAGCTATTCCATCCTGTTTGAAGTCTTCTATTTTAACAATAGTTAGTTCCTGATTGTATCCAGTTTTACCCAAACTCTTTAAGATTGTTTTGTAATTCTTAAAAGTTAACTGACCAGAATCGTAAACCAAAGCAAGCTTGTTAAGATCAGCAACCAGCGGGTCGTCTGAACGCAATAGCAACTCATTTTCAGTTGCATACTTATCTTGAATTTCTTTGAAAAGTGTTTGTGTGGCCTCGTAACGCTTTTGTGTTTGCTCAAAATTAACGTTCAGAATGTTTACCTTTTTCTGTCTCTCTTTTAAATCCTTAACACGCGTATCAATATCTAATTGAACATCTGAAAGCTTGATAACAAATTCAGCAGTTCTTGGATCTCTACGCACATACATTTGATAATTTTCGTCATTGCGCTTTAGCTCCTTTTCTGTAAGCAATGGATATGCCTTTTCATAGTAAAATATAGCCGAATCAATGTTTGTAATTAATTCTTCTGTCTGCGTAAGCACATCATTTTTAGTTGAATTCTCCTGAAAAATAATGCCCATATAGATATAGGCACTCGGGTTGGCAGCATTATCCTTCAAGTATTTTTTCAGAAATGGTTCAGCCATTTCATACTGCTTGGCATTCAATAACTCAATAAGATCTTTGTATTTAACTTTCTGAGCTATTGAAAATGTGCATTGAAAAATAAAAAAAGCTGCGAGTAAAGAACCTTTCTTAGACATTTTGCTTTATAAATTGTTACAAGTTATTAAAATTAGAGACATTTGAACAAGCACTTTTCAATAACCAAGCCAACTTACCGCATATGAAGGCTCTCATCGACATAATTAAGTCCGTACTTGCTGTAGTAATAGTAGTTGGCATACTAAAAGTAACTGGTTTGCTGGGCGAAATTACATCTTTGGCGCAATCTGCAGTGATGAAAGCCGGGATATTGAATGTAGATCCTTCTACCCCAGATAGCGATGCTACATTTGACTATAACTTTACCTTGAAAGATTTAACGGGCAACAAAGTTCAGTTTAATCAATATAAAGGTAAGGTAATATTCATCAATCTTTGGGCTACCTGGTGCGGGCCGTGCAAAGCTGAAATGCCAGGCATTCAGAAATTATATTCGAAGTTGGAAAATGATTCTGTTGCATTTGTTATGCTTTCGCTGGATAAAGATCAGGCGCTTTCCAAAGTGCAAGCTTATGTCGAAAAAAATGAATATACATTCCCAGTGTTTATGCCTTCTGGCTTTCTTGCCGATCAATTACAAGTTCCTTCCATACCCACCACATTTGTAATCTCAAAAGAAGGAAAAATTGTGATGAAAGAAGTTGGCACCCGAAACTACGACACAAAGAAAATGATCGATTTTCTGAAAAAAGAAGTTGAGAAATAAAGTTCTCATTATCTTGTGCCATGATATTTGACCTCACAGGAAAAACTGCGGTTGTTACAGGTAGTGGAAGTGGAATCGGTGAAGCCATTGCCATCCAATTAGCAAAACATGGTGCAACAGTCTGCTTGTTAGATTTAAATGAAGAATCCATCGACACCACGGCTCAGAAAATTGTATCGAATAAAAATCTGGCGAAAGCCTATCCTTGCAATGTGGCGTCTCAATCTGAAACGGTAAAGGTATATACTCAGATAGAAAAAGATTTTAACTCGATTGATATTGTTGTGAACAGTGCGGGCGTATCGCATGTTGGAAAATTAGATAATACCAGCGAGGCTGACTTTGATCGATTGTATCAGGTTAATATTAAAGGAGTTTACAATTCGATGTTTGGAGCGATTCCTTATATGCGAAAGCAAAAGCAGGGTGTAATTCTTAACCTCGCCTCCGTTGCTGCTGGCATGGGTATAAGTGAACGCTTTGCTTATTCTATGACTAAAGGAGCTGTGCTTTCCATGACACTATCTGTTGCTAAGGATTATGTGCAAGAAGGCATTCGTTGCAATTGCATTTCGCCCGGCCGTGTTCACACACCTTTTGTAGATGGATTCTTGCAAAAGAACTATCCCGGAAAGGAAAAAGAAATGTTTGAAAAATTATCTAATACACAACCTATCGGGCGAATGGGAAGGCCTGATGAGATTGCAACCTTAG
>Ga0163151_10001724_pt1 | contig 36188 bp, 33 predicted proteins | sample OliLakLV19MP5IB2_FD_145596 | JGI IMG/M metagenome (GOLD analysis project Ga0163151, IMG submission 145596) | Freshwater microbial mat bacterial communities from Lake Vanda, McMurdo Dry Valleys, Antarctica - Oligotrophic Lake LV.19.MP5.IB-2 | ecosystem: Environmental > Aquatic > Freshwater >... | reverse complement strand
GGGACTCTGGTGCATGCAACATTTGATGCAACATGTGGCGGCCGGAACGCTGGGAAATGCGACGTTTCCTGGATAGAGCGTCGGCCTGAGGCCGCAGGTCGGAGGTGGGCTCGTGGAGCGTCGAACGAGGCCACGTGGCGCGCTGTGCGGGGCGCAGACGCGCGCGCAGTTCGAGCGGCCCCAAGCCGCGCGCTCGTTGCGCAGGACGCGTGCGACGCGGGCACGGCGCTCGTGCCGCGGCGGAGGAACGTAGGTCGCGACTCTCCCCGACCGATGGCGGACGCCTGCCCGAACGACGCCGACGGAGATGTTCTTCGCGCTATCAACAGCTTTGGCTCGGATCATAGTCAGGCCAGATGGCGATCGGGTTGTTCATAGACGCGCCGACGGCTCGTACCGGCCGCGTCCTCGCGGAGCCGCAACGGCAGCACAACTCGGGGCAGACGTTCGGGAAGATGTTTGCTCAGAGGTGCGTGGTTCCCGGCGCTACAGGGCGCTCGCTGGGTCCGATAGGACGTCTGACCTCGGCCGCACTAGGGATCGCTGTCGCACCCTGGCGGTCCCGCGCAGGAGGTCCTCGCGGATTTAGCCACAATAGTTCTGGACTGGGTGGTGCTCATTTATGAGCATGCTGGCTGATCGATAACAAGCCGCCAGCCTCGTTGCTTCTGAGCCGGTAATAGACACGTGCCTCGGACACTTCACGAGCGACAGCTACGGGAGACGGGAGGGGGCCGCGGGAGGCCCTTCCCCCATCCGACGCGTCCGACCACTCTCCCCCCATGCACACCACCGAAAGTTCACGCATGCGCAGCAAGACTAAGGTCCGCACCGAGAAGAAGCGGGAGAAGAGTTCGGGGACCGAGCGCTGGCCCGCACCCTGTGTGGAAAGGGGCAACTTCATCTTGGTGCCGAAGGTGCTCTTCCGCGATCTGGAGAGCCTCAGCACGAAGAACCGTGCTTTCCAGCCGCATCACCTGTGGTTGCTGTTGGCGCTGCAGGCCGATCGATTTCGTGATCGTCCGCCCCGCTATTACTGGGCGGCGATCGCAGGGTGGTGCGGCAAGGACAAGAACACCGTGCGCCGATGGGGCTACGAGCTGCGCGACATGGGCCTGCTAGGGATTCAGGAGTGCAAGGAACTCGATCCAGACCAACCTAAGCAGCCCGGGCGTCGCAACGAGCGGAATCGATTCCACCTGGAGCCGTTCGAGAAACGAGTGCTCGACGTCCACACGAAGTGGGACGCGACTCGACCCAAGAAGCAGCGCAACGGAACAGGGAGCGGAGAGGACGAAGCACCGGCGGCCGCCGAGGGCTTCTGAGCAGATCACTCATCGGGGGATGGACCCTTTCTCCTACCCCGGTCTTCCGATCCCGCCGCCTGGGGAGCACGAACGTTCGTGCTTCTCAGGCGGTCTCTTGCGTACACGACTCGGCCGGCAGAGACCGTCGACGGCTCGAACCACAACGCGCCAGCGACGCCGCGCGCCTACCGCGGCCGCCCGTACACCGCCGTCGAGATCGCAGCCTCCGGCGTCCACCCCGCCCGCAAGCGCTTCCTGATCGACCCCTCGTTGACCGTGGCGCGCCGGTCCCGTGCCCACGCCGCGACCGGCTTGGTGATCCCCCACGCGGCCAGCTCCTGCGACGAGCTGTAGTCAGCCTCGCGCCGCTTCGGGCTCGTGATCGCCTTCGCCGGCGGCACACCACGCGCCAGCCGCCCCGCCAGCCCAGCCTTCGTGACGACGCACCGGGGGTCTCGCGCCCACTCGGCCACTCCCTTCGTCTCGCCGAACGCCCGGGCCTTCCTGCGTGCCTTCCGGCTTACGGTCTTCGGCCAGCGGAGCTGCCACGACTCGCGAACGGGCAGCCAGGTGGCGTTCTTGGGGCTGGCGGGCTTGGCTCGATCTGGGCGCGTCAGGAAGAGCCCGGGTGCGTAGCCGGAGCGCAGTGCCCAGGCGTGGAACGCGGCGAAGTCGGGCCACGCCGTGGCGCGCTGGCGGCGCAGGGTGTTGTCCCAGACCGAATACAGGCGCTTGCCGTGTGGGAGCTGGCCGATCGGAATCGGGCGCTCGAGCCAGCCGCGGTCTTTCATGCCTCGCAGGATCGCGGTCGAACTGTTGCCGAGGCGCCGGGCGATCTCAGTGGCAAGCAGTGCGCGCAGCTTCTCGACGCGCTTCCAGTCGATGTGCTTGTACGCGCGTGTCTTGCCCCGCTTGCCGTGACGCACCTGCTTCGCGGTGATTGCCTCCTCGGGATCGACGCCGTCGCGCACGCGGTCGCGGATCGTTTGAGCGTTGACACGAGCTCGCCGGTCGCGAGCCCAGGCGGAGACCGACTTCGTCTCGCCGAATGCGGTCAGGCCAGCCTGCGCGGCTTCCTGCTTCGTTCCCCATGTGCAGTTGATCGGGCTGTAGCCCCGCGAGCGCACGCGCAGCACAAGAGCCTTTCCGGGCTTCCAGCCGCTTCCGAGCGCCCACTCCTGAAACGCCGGGAAGGCCTGCCACGGCTTGCAAACACGCACACCGAGCGCACCGAAGCGTGCGTAGCCGCGATCGGCTTTGCGCTCGCAGCGGGAGCGGATCGAGCGCCACAGCGAGTAGAGGCGCGGGTCGGTCGCCGAGCGCGGACGTGAGACGCGGATGCCGGCTCGGATGAGGGCTTGGCGCACGCCGGCAACGGAGAAGCCCGTGCGGGCGGCGTAGGACTTCAGCGACTCGCCTCCCCGGACGGCGCGCGTGGCGGCGGCGGTGTCGATGCGAGCGTGAAATCGCGAGGTCGGCACGGGGCGCGATGCTCCCATCGAACGAACTCCACGTCCATCGAGCGCGGCGGGACTGGGTCGAGGGATCGCTGTCACGAAGGGGAGACAGACTTGGGCAGAACTCGATTTGATTTGGCCGAAGACCGTCAGAAGTACGCTGCGAAATGCGCCATTTTCTGGATAGCGCGCCAGCCTCGTCGTCAAAGGCCAGAGGTAGCACCGAAAAGCGCGCGTTCGGATGTGGCGCCGGACGCGCGTGACGCGAGGCCAGCGTCACAGCGTGCAGCGAGGTAGGCTCAGCTTTCGCCGAGTCGTGCCGCCCCTGACCCATCGTTCGCTGCCGCGCACACTGATCGTCGCCGACCTGAACGTGGTTGAAGGCGGGCGGCGAGACTACGTCCTCCCCGATGGGGTTGGCCTCGTTCTTCCGCGGGTGATGTTCGACGAAGTCCTCGGGAAGCCCGACAGCAGAGGGGAGGATCGCGCGAGGAGTGTTTTCGGGAAGCTGCACGACCTGCTCGTGAGGAACAGAGGTCGCGTCTTGCTTGGCAGGAACCCCGGGGAAATTGACGCGGCTGAGCACAACCCCGACGTGTTGCTCGACGCTCGCCACTGGATAGCGCTCGACCACTCGGAGTTGTTCCGCTTGACTGATGACGACAGGAACGCGTTCGTGACTCGAACGATGGAGATATCGCGGACCTGGGACTGGTCGTTCTCGAAAACGCTCGCGGCCGAGTTCCAGAGCTTCCGCGAAGACTGGAAGACGCGTGGCGAACGCATGATCTCAGCCGAGGATGCTGGCGTGTTTCGAGGTCACCCGGAGCACCGCATGGCGTTCGCACGCCACCCAGCACGCGTGGCGCTGTCCGCAGTATCGAACCCGAAGTTCGCCTCCGGCCGATGGGCGCAGTCGCTCGCGCAGTTCCCCGACCGCTACTCCTGGCCGCGCTGGAAGAGGCTTTACGATTGGTACGGACTGCAAGCATTCCTCTACCCGGACTCGAATGGGGATCGATTCAGAAACGACTTCGAGGATGCCCAGTACGCGCACTTGGCTTCTCATGCCGGCGCGATCGCGACGAACGACCGCGGGCTCATCGAAACCATGAAGACCTTGTTCCCGTCCACGAGGGTCCTGCGCTCCCTGCCGTAGCGCCCGATCGCAACCGCCCCACGTCGGCTCGACCCGGCTGCTGACGCGCACGGCGTGGTCGAGTCCGGAGGTGTGTGCCGGACTCTTCCCGCTCTGCTCGTGCGTCGCGTCCGGCAATGGCCGCGTCGTACATCGTGTCGCGGCCAGAAGCTACGAGCACTCGCCGATGCGTCAGCCGTCCGCCGTAGGAACGTCCCGACTTGCGAGCAAGTCCGAGCCGTCCGAGCCGTACGCGGGTAGAAGTAGGCGAACCGCCCTGATCGATCCGCCCCTTCCAGCTTCCGGTCCAGGAGCAACCCGCCCCCCGCCTCGCATGTCCAACCTGTTCTTCGACCGGCCGATCCTCAACTCGCCGTACGACTCGCCTCTTCGCCACTGGGAGCTGGACGCGAGCGGACAGCCGACGCAGAAGATCATCGAGACGCGCCGCCGCGCCTCGTTCGTCACGCCGATCCCGAAGCCGAAGAAGCGACGCGGCTCCGCCCAACAGGTCGAGCTGGTCTTTGCCGAAGGCCAAGGCCTCTCGACCGAGGCGCAGCAGTACGACACGACGTCCCTCATTAACGAGGTCCGAAACCTCGTCGACGACTGGCGCGCGCAACCCGCGTCCGCTTGGGGCGTGACACCCGAGACGGCGCGCCTGCTACAGCACTGGCGACATCACGCGTTCAGTGGCCCGCGCCCCTTCTTCTGCCAGGTCGAGGCTGTCGAGACCGCGATCTGGCTCACCGAGGTCGCTTCGCACTCGAAGCGCGGCAAGGCCCTGCTCGACACCTTCGCGTTGGCGAGCCGGAACGCGAACCCGGACCTGTCACGCCTCGCCCTCAAACTGGCCACGGGCTCGGGCAAGACGACCGTCATGGCCATGCTGATCGCGTGGCAGACGATCAACGCCGTGCGCCGCCCAGGCAGCAAGAACTTCACGCGTGGCTTCCTCGTCTGCACCCCCGGCCTGACGATCAAGGACCGCCTGCGCGTCCTCCAGCCGAACGACCCGGACAACTACTACTCGAACCGCGAGATCGTTCCTGGAGACCTGCTCGAGGACGTCAGCCGCGCGAAGATCGTCATCACGAACTACCACGCCTTCCGTCGGCGCGAGCGACTCGAACTCTCCTCCGGCGGCCGCGCTCTCCTGCAAGGCCGCGGCGGTGACGAGCTCGACACGCTGGAGACCGAGGGGCAAATGATCCAACGCGTGATGCCCGACTTGATGGGCATGCGCAGCCTGCTCGTCCTGAACGACGAAGCGCACCACTGCTACCGGGAGAAGCCGCGCGAGGACGACGACGAGGATCTGAAAGGCGACGAGCGCAAGGAGGCCGAGAAGAACAACGAGGCCGCGCGCCTGTGGATCTCGGGCCTGGAGGCGATCCAGCGCAAGCTCGGCCTCAGCCGCGTCTTCGACCTCTCCGCCACGCCCTTCTTCCTTCGCGGCTCAGGCTACGCCGAGGGCACGCTCTTCCCCTGGACCGCGAGCGACTTCTCGCTCATGGACGCGATCGAGTGCGGCATCGTGAAGCTGCCGCGCGTGCCCGTGGCCGAGAACATCCCCGGCGACGAGATGCCGATGTTCCGCAACCTTTGGGAGAACATCCGCAGCGACATGCCCAAGAAGGGTCGCGGAGCAGGCGCGGACCTCGACCCGCTGAAGCTGCCGACACGTCTGCAAACCGCGCTGTCCGCGCTCTACGGCCACTATGCGCGCACGCACGCCCTGTGGCAGGAGAAGGGCATCAAGGTGCCGCCGTGCTTCATCGTCGTGTGCCAGAACACGGCGATCTCGAAGCTCGTCTACGACTACGTCTCGGGGTTCCATCGCACGCACGAGGACGGCACGTCGACTCTGGAGAATGGGCGCCTCGCGCTCTTCCGCAACTTCGACGAGTCGACAGGCAATGCCCTGCCTCGACCGAACACGCTCCTCATCGACAGCGAGCAGCTCGAAGCCGGCGACACGCTCGATGACCAGTTCCGCGCGATGGCCGCCGACGAGATCGACCGCTTCCGGCGCGAGATCGTCGAGCGCACCGGCGACGCCCGCGCCGGCGAGAACCTGTCCGACCAGGACCTCCTGCGCGAGGTGATGAACACGGTCGGCAAGCCCGGCACCCTGGGCGGCAGCATTCGCTGCGTCGTCTCCGTCTCGATGTTGACCGAGGGCTGGGACGCGAACACGGTCACGCACGTGCTCGGCATTCGCGCCTTCGGCACGCAGCTCCTCTGCGAACAGGTGATCGGCCGTGCGCTGCGTCGGCAGTCCTACGAACTGAACGAGGAGGGGCTGTTCGACGTCGAGTACGCCGACGTCTTCGGCATCCCGTTCGACTTCACCGCCAAGCCGGTCGTCGCGCCGCCCCGGCCTCCGCCCGACACGATCTTGGTCAAGGCGATCCGCCCAGATCGCGACGCCTTGCAGATCCGCTTCCCTCGCGTCCTCGGCTACCGGGTCGAACTGCCCGAGGAGCGGCTGAGCGCCGAGTTCACGGACGACTCCATCCTCGAGCTGACGCCTGATCTTGTCGGCCCGTCGATCACACGCAACGCCGGCATCGTCGGCGAAGGCGCGGACATGAGCCTCGAGCACACGCGCGACGTCCGACAGTCGACGCTAGTCTTTGAGCTGACCAAGCGCCTCATCTACTCGAAGTGGCGCGACCCCGGTCACGAACCGAAGCTGCACCTGTTCGGCCAGCTCAAGCGCATCGCGAAGCAGTGGCTCGACACCTGCCTCGTGTGCAAGGGTGGAACGTATCCCGCCCAGCTCCTGTTCGATGAGATCGGCGAGCTGGCCTGCAACAAGATCACCGCCGCGATCACCCGCCGCTTCCAAGGCGAGCGACCGATCCAGGCTCTGCTCGATCCGTACAACCCCGAGGGATCCAGCTCGCACGTGCGCTTCAACACCTCGAAGACGCTGCGCTGGGAGACGCGCGCGGACCGCTGCCACGTGAACTGGGCGATCGGGGACAGCGACTGGGAGCTCGAGTTCTGCCGCGTTGTCGAGTCCCACGAGAAGGTCCGCGCCTACGTGAAGAACCAAGGCCTCGGCTTCGAAGTCCCCTACCGCTACGGTTCCGAGACGCGTCGCTACTTACCCGATTTCATCGTCCTCGTGGACGACGGGCGCGGGCCTGACGACCTCTTGCACCTGGTCGTCGAGATCAAGGGCTACCGCCGCGAGGACGCCAAGGAGAAGAAGTCCACGATGGACACCTACTGGATCCCTGGCGTGAATCACGTGCGCTCGCATGGACGCTGGGCCTTCGCCGAGCTGACCGAGATCTATCGCATCGAGTCGGACTTCGAGGCCAAGGTCGCCGCGGAGTTCGAGACGATGCTCGCCAGCACTCTTTCCGCCACCACGCCTGCTGCCGCCACGCGATGACCAAACCGAAGAAGTCCGCGAAGTCCACGACGAAGTCTGTCGAGACGCTCCAGCACCGCGGGGAGAAGCGCAAGAATATCCCGACCGCGGAGTTCCAGTCGGTGGTCGAGAAGGAGAGCACGAAGCCGATCGAGCTGCGCTATCCGCGCAACACAGACCTCGATCCCCAGCTCGTGTGGCGCGGCAAGGACGAGCAGGACTGGAGCGATCTCGTCGTCCCCGCTCCTCCGCTCTACATCCAGGAGAAGGTCCATCCAAAGGCGCTGATCGACGACCTCTTGCGGCAGACGGGTGCAGCGCGCGCGAAGGAGCCGGGGCACCAGTTCGATCTCTTCGCCGACTTCAACGGCATTCCGCAGGACGCGGACAAGACGGAGTTCTACCGGCACGATCAGAACTGGTCGAATCGGATGATCCTCGGAGACTCGCTCCAGGTTATGGCGAGCCTCGCGGAGCGCGAGGGTCTGCGAGGGAAGGTGCAGTGCATCTACTTCGACCCGCCGTACGGGATCAAGTTCAACAGCAACTTCCAGTGGTCGACGACGAGCCGCGACGTGAAGGATGGCAACGCTGGCCACATCACGCGTGAGCCAGAGCAGGTGAAGGCCTTCCGCGATACGTGGCGCGATGGCATCCACAGCTATCTCACCTACCTCCGAGACAGGCTCACCGTCGCGCGCGATCTCCTCACCGATTCGGGTTCAGTATTTGTTCAGATTGGCGATGAGAATGTGCACCGCGTTCGCGACGTGATCGACGAGGTGTTTGGTGAAGCCAACTGCATTGCACAGATCACGCTTGAGAAAACGAGCAGCCAAACGCAGGACTACCTGTCTCCTGTTACAGATTACGTGCTATGGTTCGCCAAGTCGAAAAAGGTGCTGAAGTTTCGCCCTTCATGGCTCCCCAAAGAACGCAGCCAATCCGGATTTTCTGAATACTCCCGCCTTGCATTCCCCGACCTGTCGCGGCGGACGATGACCGCTGAAGAAAAGGCGAACTCTGATGGCATTCCGTCAGGTGTTCGTGTGTACCGCCAGGACAATCTCACGAGTCAGAGTATAGGCCGAGAAAAGGGTGAAGGCGCAGCGTCGTGGTTCCCCGTTTCCATTGAAGGTACAGAGTACCGACCAAGCATCACAACTCGTTGGAAGACAAGCGAGGATGGCATGAGGCGGCTTGGGTTGGCCGCGCGCCTCGAGCCAAGAGGAACAAGTCTAAGTTATGTGCGGTTCATTGACGATTTTCCGGCCATCGCGATAAACAACATTTGGACAGATGTGAAGTTCTCTAGTCGGGCGGAGGACAAGACCTACATCGTTCAGACGTCAAGCCGAACGGTGCAAAGGTGCATCCTCATGGCCACGGACCCTGGCGACCTAGTCCTCGACCCGACATGTGGATCCGGCACGAGCGCCACGGTTTCGGAACAATGGGGTCGCCGCTGGATCACGATCGACACTTCGCGCGTTGCTCTGGCCTTGGCTCGCGCTCGGATCATGGGGGCGAAGTACCCCTTCTATCTCATTGCCGATTCCAAGGAAGGCCAGGTCAAGGAAGCCGAAGTCACCCGCACAGCGGTGAGCACGAAGCCCGTCCAGGGCAGCATCCGTCACGGCTTTGTTTACGAGCGCGTGCCGCACGTCACGCTCAAGGCGATCGCGAACAACGCGGAGATCGACGTCATCTGGGGCAAGTGGCAGGCGAACCTGGAGCCTCTGCGCGAGAAGCTGAACGTCGAGCTCAAGAAGACGTGGCAGGACTGGGAGATCCCCCGCGAGGCGGAGGTCAACTGGTCCGCCGCCGCGAAGAAGGTCCACGCCGATTGGTGGAAAGCTCGCATCGCTCGCCAGCAGGAGATCGACAGGTCGATCGCCGCCAAGGCCGAATTCGAGTTCCTCTACGACAAGCCCTACGAGGACAAGAAGACCGTCCGCGTGGCCGGACCATTCACGGTCGAGAGCCTGAGCCCGCACCGCATGCTCGCCGTGGACGAGAACGATGAGCTCGTCGATCCTGCCAAGGCTGCGAGCCCCGATCAGCCCGCTCGCCGCTCGTTCCCGCAGATCATCCTCGAGAACCTGAAGACCGCAGGAGTTCAACAGGCCCACAAGGAAGGACGCATCGGATTCACGTCGCTCGTCCCCTGGCCCGGCGAACTCGTGTGTGGCGAAGGACGCTACCTCGAAGGCTCGACCGAGAAGCGCGCCGCGATCTTCATCGGCCCCGAGTTCGGCACGGTGCAGCGCGCCGACTTGGTCGCGGCCGCGCGCGAGGCCGGCGACGCCGGGTTCGACGTCCTAATCGCGTGCGCGTTCAACTACGAGGCTCACACGACCGAGTTCCAGAAGCTCGGCCGGATACCTGTGTTGAAAGCGCGCATGAACGCGGACCTCCACATGGCCTACGACCTGAAGAACACGGGCAAGGGCAACCTGTTCGTCGTCTTCGGCGAGCCGGACATCGATCTGCTCACCGAGAAGGACGGGCGGCTGCGCGTGAAGGTCAACGGCGTCGACGTGTTCAAGCCGCAGACGGGCGAGGTCGTCAGCGACGGCGCGGACGGCATCGCCTGCTGGTTCGTCGACACGGACTACAACGAGGAGAGCTTCTTCGTTCGCCACGCCTACTTCCTCGGTGCCAGCGATCCCTACGGCTCGCTCAAGACGACGCTCAAGGCGGAGATCGATGCGGATGCGTGGGCCTCGCTCCACAGCGACACCTCGCGCCCGTTCGAGAAGCCCAAGAACGGTCGGATCGCCGTCAAGGTGATCAACCACCTGGGCGACGAGGTCATGAAGGTCTTCCGGGTGTAGCGCGATGGAATTCCGGATCGCCGACACGTTCACCGACAGCCTCGCGCGCCTGACGGGCGAGGAGCAGAAGGCGGCGAAGACGACGGCCTTCGACCTGCAACTCAATCCGGCGCAGCCCGGTCATCAGTTCCATCGCATCGACCGATCCCGCGACAAGAACTTCTGGTCCGTGCGCGTCGGCAGTGACATCCGCCTGATCGTGCATCGCACCGGCGCGAGCTTGCTCTTGTGCTACGTCGACCACCACGACAAGGCCTACGACTGGGCCGAGCGGCGCAAGTTGGAGGTCCATCCGCGGACGGGAGCGGCGCAGCTCGTGGAGATTCGCGAGACCGTCAAGGAAGTCGTCGTGCCGGTCTACGTCCACGAAGTGCGGAAGGCGAAGGAGCCCGAGACACCGCTCGCCAGGATCTCGGCGGAGGAGTTGCTCGCTTTCGGCGTGCCGGCCGAGTGGATCGAAGACGTGAGAAGAGCGGGCGAGGACGCGCTCCTCACGGTCGTCGGGCACCTGCCTGCTGAAGCGGCCGAAGCCGTGCTGGAACTCGCTACGGGTGGAAGGCCCAAGGCACCCGAGCCTGTCGCGGCCGATCGCAATCCGTTCGATCACCCGGACGCGCAGCGACGCTTCCGAGTGATGGAGAGCGTCGAGGAACTGGAACGGGCGCTCGAGTTCCCGTGGGAAAAGTGGACCGTCTTCCTGCACCCCGAGCAGCGCCAATGGGTCGAGCGCGACCTGGGCGGGCCGGCTCGCGTGGGCGGCTCTGCCGGAACGGGAAAGACGATCGTGGCGTTGCACCGAGCCGTGCACCTGGCGCGTCGGAACCCCGCGGCGCGCGTGCTGTTGACGACATTCTCCGACACGCTGGCGAGCGCCCTCGCGACGAAGTTGAAGCGGCTCCTCGGTAGCGAACCCCGCTTGGCCGAGCGCATCGACGTGCACTCCCTCGATGCAATCGGGCTGCGGCTCCGGCGAGTTCACCTCGGCTCGGCGACCCTGGCCTCGCGTGAGATCGTGAAGGAAGTCCTCGTCGGCGCGTCCGCGGCCGAGGCGGGACACAAGTTCAGCCGCGCTTTCGTGCTGTCGGAATGGGAGCAGGTCGTCGACGCCTGGCAGCTCTCCACGTGGGAGCAGTACCGCGATGTCCCCCGCCTCGGACGCAAGACACGTCTGCCTGAGGCGGCGCGCAAGGTGCTGTGGGCGATCTTTGCCCGAGCGCGAGACGAGATCGCACGCCGCAAGCTCGTCACGACGGCCGAACTCTTCACGGATCTCGCGCGCCACATCGTTTCGGCGAAGGGCATGCCTTTCGATTACGTCGTCGTCGACGAAGCTCAGGACCTCGGTGTCGCGCACCTGCGATTCCTCGCTGCGTTGGGGGGCAGCAGGCCGAACGCGCTCTTCTTCGCTGGCGACCTCGGGCAACGCATCTTCCAGCAGCCGTTCTCGTGGAAGGCACTGGGCGTCGACATCCGTGGTAGATCGCGGACCTTGCGCGTGAACTACCGCACGTCCCACCAGATTCGCACGCACGCGGACCGTCTTCTCAATCCGGTCCTCACCGACGTAGACGGTAACTCCGAGGATCGCGGCCATACCGTGTCCGTCTTCAACGGGCCGGCACCCGAGGTGTTGGGCTTCCCGGATGCGGCGAGTGAAGCGGCGGCGGTCGCTCGGTGGATCGGTGACCACCAGGAGGCTGGATTACTCCCGCACGAGTTCGGGGTCTTCGTTCGCTCGGAGGAGCAGTTCGATCGGGCGCTTGAGGCACTGCGGATCGCGGGTGTGCCGTCGGCCGTGTTGGATACGCGTGTCGAGACGGCGAGCGGTCGTGCATCCGTCGGCACCATGCACCTCGCGAAGGGGCTCGAATTCCGAGCTGTCGTGGTGATGGCTTGCGACGACGAGATCCTTCCTCAGCAGGCGCGGATCGAGTCCGTGGGTGACGACGCGGACTTGCAGGAGGTCTATGACACCGAGCGCCAGCTTCTCTACGTGGCCTGCACGCGTGCGCGCGATCATTTGCTGGTGACGTGCGTCGAGCCGGGGTCGGAGTTCTTGGAAGACATGAAGTGGCAGATGAGGGATGGACTCGGGACGCTGCGGTGACCGGCCGTCTGGATGCAGTTGCGCTCGCGACGTGCGGCCGAAGGCCCGATCTCGGTCCGCGTCGAAGCGTCGCTCGGGTTCCACCTTGCCACAACTCGGACGGCGTCCCCGCGACCGAGGCCTGCGGTTCAGGCTGCGCGGGGAATGTGGTAAAGACGGACTTCCGCGTGGACACCGCGCGCCCACGTCCGCGGAACAAGAGAACACGGAACATGAGTACGAGTGACCTGAACCGCATCAATAAGCGGAAGACCAGTTCGATCTCACGCTCGCGAGCTTACGCGGCCGGACTGGGGGCATGCCTGCTTCTGTCGGCCTTCGCGCTATCTAACTTCGTGCCGACCACGCCATTTAGCCGTGTCGTGTTGCTATTTGTACTTGCGCTGGCGATTACGGTGTTCCTTGTTGGATTTCTCAAATCGACCGGCGTCATTAAGCGAAGAGGCGTCGAGATCGGCGGAGCCGCCGCCATATTCATAGCTTCCGCAATCGTGATGACGAGGTTGGCAGACAAACACATCTCGGCTGAAGAAAGAACGTCTCAGCGTGCAACCGACTTCGAGCGCGAAGTCGCGAAGCGACTGGAGAATCAGAAGCTGGAACAGCGCGCGCTCTTGGAAGCCGAGGCACAGTCAGCCCGAATCGAGTATTGGACCGAGATCCGGTCGCGGATGGACATTCTGAACTCAGCCGTCTTGACTACGACGCAAGCCGCTCATCGGTTAGCGGATCAGTTTGGGGGCGGCGAGCTGCACCTCAGACAAGTTGAGGCCGACATCAAGACGGAGTACCGGTCGTTGTTTAATGTGCTTCGTGTCGTGCTCGTTAGTAACCCAGCGTCAATATCGCCCACGGAGCGTATCCCGTATGCGCACTTGAACGTTAAGTTTCAGGACATCGATCTGGTTACTCTGGCGAATCAGGCTTGGCGTAAGCGACAACCCGACGTGCCGATCCAAGATAGCACGGCGATCTTGGCATCGCTCGCATCTCGCGTAACCTTGTCCGCGAAAACGGCCCAGGACCCATTTGTTCTGTTGGCGAAACCCTCGGCCAGCGGACGAGGCATCGCGCGTTCAGCGCCAGAAGAATCTGATCCTTCCGTGCGTAGGGCGCGTGACAGCGAGCGTCTTCGAGTCGGAATACAAGAGATAAACTCTTCAATTCAACGGGCTTGGGAGAAGTTCGCTGCCCATCAGCTACTTCAGGTATCCGCTGATTGACCGCTGCACTCCTGCCGTTAACTGTTGTTCCCGACACACGCGACCCTCCCCTTCCAGGCGTTTCGGACCACCTCGTCTTGGATCCACAGCACCCGCACCGTCGGACTGAACGTCATAAAGATGTCGCTCCAGCTCAGCCTTGTCACGAACCCCGCCTGCTGCGCGGACGTCGGCACTCCGCGGCCGAACTTCAGCGCTCCGTGCGGCCCCAGGAAGTTGTAGTAGCGGCGCAGCAGGTCGATCGGTCGCACGCGCGCGCGGTATTCCGGTTGCGAGAGCGAGCTGAATGCGGGAGTTCGGTGCGCAAGCGCCGCGCTCAGTGAGCTGAACGCCCAGGCGGCAAAGCACGACCTCGCGTGTCTTGTCGCGCGTGAAGAGCTGAAGCGTTCCGGCGGATCGAAACGCCCTCGTCGGAACATCAAGCCGGTGGAGTTGAGCAGCGACTTGCACTCGACTGCGAGCACCTCGTTTGTGCCGCCTGTGTAGGCAAGCACGTCGATCTCCCAGCGCGGCGCGGAAGGACTGCCGATCTCGCGCTTCTCCTCCCGCGGTCAGTTCGACAGCGCGTTTCCGCGTTCGAACCCGCTCTTGCCGTCACGCCGCAGCGCCTCCTTCGCCCGTGCTCGCTCGACCCGGTGCGTGAACGTCTTGTGCGGCAAACCCGCCCGGCGCGGACCGCGCGGACCACCACCGTAGTTCGGCGGGCGCGACGTCCAGTACTCCTTGTGATGATAGGGCTTCCCCGCCGGTCGTTCACCATAAGCCATCCGATCCGCTCCAGGCGGTCGCGGTCCCACGCGGGCGCGGGCGGCAGGTCCCCATGACGTGCCGCGCGTGCCTGACTCGGAGCCCCTACTCGCCTATCAGGGGCGAGAGCGCGGTGTGGGCTGAGCTGTTCATCTGCACGATGAGGATCGTCCATCCGGAGACAGGCTGCCGCAAGCACTTGGTTCGGACGAGCGAAGGCTGCTCGACCTCCGCCGAGCAGCCTCCCGCTGTCGAGCATCAACGGTCACGCCGCCATCTTGCGCTTGCGACCCGCCTTCGCCTCGGACTGGGCGGTCGAGGCGGCCACGACGACGCCGTCGACGGCACAGTGGCGGCGACGAAGGTGCGTGCCTCGGAGAACGCCGCCCGAAGCGTCGCGTCCTTCATCGCCCCGAGGGCATTGTCGAGCACGCGTGGGCGCGCTTCACGGCCCGACGGCACTTCCGCCCCTTGAGGTTTCTGGTGAGGTCAGCCGGCCGACTTCAGGTCGTCGAGCACTCTACCCGCCACGCATCCGCGTGTCGTCCGATCCCCTCAAAGGAGCGGCCGAAGCGCCGGAGTGAGCAACGGTCTTCAGGTGCTCTTAAATCGCGGGCGTTAAATGTCAGCTTGCTTGGGGCTCCTTGTCCTTTGATTGCACCAACGCCGGATCGATCGCTTCTCGATCAATCGGGCAGTCATCGGATTCGACCGGTCTCTTCACCCAGTCCGTTAGCGCCAAATGCTCGCGTTTCCAGGCGGGCCATTGGCTCATCTGCGTTTCCGCGTCTTGGATGATCTCCCAAGTAACGCGGATCGCGGCGTCAGTTAAGATAATCCTGATCTTCATGTGGATGACGTCTCCCACAATCCGGCTGAGGCGACAGCCGCCTCCAACTCTCTCTCAATGTAGATTGTGGGGATCAAGGGGACTCTGGGGGATGCAGAACTTGGTGACCACAGCTCAAGTGAACCATCCTCACCTTTACGCCTTAGCTCGTTGCCGTTTCCGAACTTCAGAGAAAATAGATCATAATAACGTCGAGGGCCAACTCCCTCGAATGGCTGAAACAGCACATGCTCGGCAATTCGAGAGCCACGGCCGTCCTCATCCAATTGAATCGCGTCACCGTGAAGATCGACCGCTTGGCTCTTTGGATAAGGCTCTATATAAACCACTCGCGAAATGCCGGCAGACACTACATGCTTCGCGCAGTTATGACATGGAAAGGTGGTCGAAAATAGGACGCAGCCTTGTGTTGATACTCCTGCTCGTGCACAAGAGAGCAATGCGTCCATTTCGGCATGAACCGCGCGGCCGAACTCCGTAATTTCGAACAGACGCGATGATTGGCAGGCGACCTCTATCTTCTGAGTTGCGTCGGAATCGCCCAGCGCGAGCGCAGCAACGACGCGCTTCGCGATATCGGACGCAATGTCTCTCCGATGGCGCTCGTTCGCGTCGTGACCTAGGACATAATCTCGGCGGTCGGCATTGCCCGGCCAGTAGGATCCTCCGTGCGCTCGTGGTACGTCATTGGCACCCGCACCAACTACTCCAGCATGGGGATGCCAAACAACTGCTCCGACTTGCCGAGAGAGGTCCGCGGATCTAACAGAGGAGGCGCATGCCATAAACATGGCGTGTTCATCCAAAGTAGGCGTTACGCGAAAATCACCGAATATTAGGCGCAGGAAACGGTCAATCTGCACCGCCGAATTGCTCTGGGAAATGAAAACATCGGCCATCCCGAAGGCCTCGCGGGTATGTTGGCCATACTTGTTCTTCTCGCCAGCATCTCGCTCAATCAATCCGTCGGCTTCGTTGACCGTTAACCCACGGTGCAGCAGCGTGCGACGGCGGCGGTCTTCTGAAGCATGTACCCCGACTAAGAAAAATGCAGGTCCGTAGATTCGGCGTAGTGCCTTTACTTCGGCTTCGTGTTTTAGTGAACGAATTAGATACAGGGTCTTCGGTGTCGGCGCATGATCAGGCCGTAAGCTGTGGATGTGAGAGGCTGCCCACAGCGCAAGTATGTCCGCACGCTCAGCCGTCTCGCGCACCCAGTTGCCGGCATCCATCAAGCGCATGATACGCTGGAATTCGGGCTTGGAGGGAATGTCAAAGCCGGTCTGCTCCCGATCCAGTTTCGAGATAGGGCCGCTCAGGTGCACATCGACGAGCCGATATCCGTAGCACCCGAGATTGTCCGCCATCTGACGGGCTACACCTTGGAGGTCAGCCCCCACCGGACCCACGAGCGCCACGACCAGCTCTGACCGAATGGGCTCGATGGCCGCAACGGCCGGCCTGCCAGCAGCCGGAAGATGCGCGACCTTCGCTGCCGGACTTTCAACATTCGCCGCGGAGGCAGGCGCCGTCGATGCTTGCTCGTCACGCATCCCTTCCACCCCCGTTCCGGATGCGCGGCGACGAACGGATAGGGGCACCGCAGCGACTCGCAAGCGCGATCCGGATCGATGCATCCCTTGCGCTGGCATGCGCGATGGGACTTTGCACCGCAACGCTCGGCAGACCTCGGGCCTGGGTTGGTACGAAATCGCGTCGTTGACTCCCGCCGAGCGGGCACTCGCGGGGGGGGCCGGAGGGAGCGGCCATAGGGAGCGTCGAGGATGCGCGCAAGGCAGAGGACGCGGATCCTCGGCACGGCGCGTCGGTTGGGACGGGCGGGACCCGCGGGGTGTACTGTTCATCCTCTTCCCGTTCAACTCCGAACTTGTGCGGCCCATCAGCCAGCGCCCCGGATGCTCGTTAGGTGGTTTCTCGGCGGTCCTTCCCTACGCATCGTGTTTCGTCGCAACTGATGCGCCGTCCGAGTCTCACCGGATCGAGGCTCCGAGACGGCGTGCTTCCTGCGCGGACCGACTCACAGTTGTTCGAAGTCGCCGACGCCATCGGCGCCCTCCCACGCATCTCACGCCGCGGCGCTCTTCCTCCGCTTCGCCGGCTTCCCGCCCGTCGACTCCGCCACCGCGACCCCCTCGATGGCGATGGCGGCCGACACGAGCGTGCGCGCCTCTTGGAACGCGGTCCGGAGCGTCGCGTCCGTCGTGGCGCCCAACGCCTTGTCGAGCGCCTTCGTCGCGGCGATGGCGAACTTCACCTCGGGCTTGGCGCGAGCGCGCTTGCGCTCGTCGCGGGCCTTGATGCATTCGATCTTCGCCTGGAGCTCCGCGATGCGGGCGTCGGCCGGGCGCTGCTGCTTCTTCGTGTCGGTCATGGTCGTTCGTTCCTGGCTTGCCCCCGGTTGTGGATCCGTCGCGCGTGTGGGGCCTTCGCGTACGGCGGTGTTCGTTTAGGAGGCGCGCGCCTCGAGGGACGGCGCCGGCTCGAGCGGCAGCGCCGGCAGCGCATCGAGCGCGGCCGCGACGTCGAGCAGCCGCGGGTCGCTGTAGACGGTGGTCATGTCCAAGCTCCCGTGGCGCATGGAGGCCTGCACCGTCTGCGGTCCGACGCCCGCGCGGTTGAGCAGCGAAGCGTGGCTGTGGCGCAGGGAGTGCACGCAGGCGGTCCGGCCGCGGTCGTCGCGCTTGGCGATGCCGGCCCACTTCAGGTCCTTGTTGAAGACCTTCACCTGGTTCTCGCTCAGCGCGAAGATCGGCCGGTCGGGCGGCGCGCCGGCCAGCCACGCGCGCAGGTCGGCCGCGAGGTCGGCGCGCAGCGGGATGGCCGAGCCGTTGCGGTTCTTCTCGAAGCGCGCGTCGAGCAGCAGGTGCGGGCGCGGGCCGTCGAGCACGGCGTCGCGCATGCGCAGGGAGGCGAGTTCACCGAGGCGCAGCCCCGTCAACACCAGCGTCTTCCACGCGAGAGCCCGTTCTCGTCCGAGCCGCTCGAGCTTCGCCACGGTCTCCGGTCGCAGGCTCGTGCCGGGCTGGCCCTTCCGCCACCCGCGCGGGTAGAGCTGAGCTTGGGCGAGAGGCCGACGCCGGGCCGCCTCGAGCAGCCGCACGATCTCGTCCCCCGTGAGTGCGCGCGGTTGCCGGCGCCGGTCGGCCTTCTCGTCCGCGAGCGGGATGCGCGCCAGCGGGTTCGCGAGCAGCCGCTCGTTGTCGATGGCCCAGTTGAGGAACCAGCGGATGGCGCACAGGTAGGTGTTGCGCGTCCGCGCGCTCCGCGTCCGGTTCGCGCCTTGCGTCAGCCACTTCTCCATCGGCTCGCGCTTCACGTCGGCCAGCGAGCGGAAGCGGCACTCGTCGAGCACGGTCGTCAGGAGGCGCTTTTGGGAGTGCACGTGCTTGGCCGTGCAGCCACGGGCGTTGAGCGAGGCGACGTACGCCTCGACGTGGCTTGCGACGGTCGTGCGGCGGTGGCTCGAGATAGCGTCCTGTTCGGGGGTCAGGACGCCCGCCTTGACCAGCTCGGCGCGCCGTTCGAGCTGCACAAGCACGGCACGCGCGGCCGCTTCCTCGCGGCAGCCGGTCGGGACGGTGCGCACGACGCCCTGCCCGTCGCGGTACCGCGCGAGATAGCGGTTCCCGACCTCGACGATCCGCTCGCCCTTGGCTTTCGCGGTGCGGAGCTTCCCCGCCTTCGACTTCCAGCGCGCGACGCCGTCGGTCACCACTGCGCCGGCCGGCATCGGGCGCGTCAGGCTGGGGCGGAAGACCGTGCCCACTACGCGACCCCTCGGGCCTCGGCCAAGATGTCGAGCAACACCGCCGCGACGGGCATGCCTATCAAGCGCGCAAGCTCGGCGACGCGCGCGTGGTCGAGCGCGCGGCCGGCGACGACGTCTTGGAAGAGCGCTTCGCGCAAGGTCGCGGCGTTCATCGCGCCTCCCTGTGCATCCGCGACATCATGCACCCGTGACACTCGACCGGTTTGCCGAGGGCGCGCTCCAGCGCCGTCGCCTCGCTCTTCGTGAGCGGACGGTAGTCGTCCAAGTAGTACGCGTCGGATCCAGGCGGCGGGCAGTCGTCGCGGCAGGCGATGCGGCCGTCCCGCGCGATGAAGAGCGTGGTCGTGGTTTCCATGACCACAACAGGGCTCAAACCGCGCACAGAAGGAGGAGCCTGTACGGCAGTTCGCGCGACGATCTTGCTCGTGATCTGTAACTCGCCGCGCATCGCGCCTGACGGGGCCTTTCTTGCCAGGAGTGGCCTCATCGCGAGTTCCTCCGCGGGCTGCCGCCCCCTTGCGCAATCCATGCCTCGATGGCTTCGCGGCTCCAGCGCAGGGCAGTCCCGATCCGGATGGCGGGCGGGAACTTCCCTGCATCGTGCTGTCGACGCACGGTGCGCGGCTCGACCTTGAACAGCGCCGCGACCTCTTCGAGCGTGAGCAGCTCGATCACGAGAGCTCCTCGAGGATCCGCTCGGTCACACACGCACGCGTCGCCTCGGACAGGGACGCGAACTCCAGGCCGCCGAAGGTCAGGCGCAGGTTGATGCCTCGGGGAAGTTCGACGTCGGCCTCGATCCGCAGCTCGTCCGCGTCGCTCCGCGTGATCAGCAGCGGCTCGACGTCCGCGCCGTCCACGCGCGCGACGACGACCGCGACGATGTCCGTGCCGGGGAGCGTCAGGGACTCGCACTCCACGAGGTCGACGGCGGTCACGCGGTCTCCCCCTCGTGCCCGCAGATCGCAGATCACCGCATCCTCGAACGCCGCGATCGCCGCCGATGAGTTGGAAGGCATGCGCCTCACGGGAGATGTCCTTCAGCGCGCAGGGCGTCGAAGACCTGGCGCTCGATGATCTCGCGATTGCCGCAGCCGAATGGCCGTACGAGCGGGTGTACAACGCCGTGGCGGTCCCGACGCTCAGGGAAGGACAGACGGAGTTCTCCAGCGCGCGTGCGACGCACCGCCACGCCATCGAGGAGTAGGCCGCGATTTAGGACGCACCTCACATGACCGAGCAATCCGGCCTCGATGTCGGCTGCGTGCGCCCGGCGGAAACTCACCTGGGAGATTTCGAGGACCATGGTCAGCGGCCCTCCGTTGCGCCGCTGCTTACCCCGTCGTCCTCGGCGTCATCGATGTGCTCGTCACCCGGAGGGACTGGGGGGTATGGGGGGATGCCGTCCGTTCCCTCATGCGCGTGCGCGTGAGCGCGCTCCCGCGCGTTAGCAAGAGGATCCGGAGTCTCGGTTTCCCCGCGTGGGGGGTTGGGTGATCCCCCCATACCCCCCATTTCTGCGAGCACGACCCACTTCGCGACGCCCTGAGCATGGTTGGGGCTCTCGAACCGCAGCCCGTTCACAATCCGGCCGCGGTGTTGGCGCAGGAACACGCCGATCGCTCGCGCGTCGTACCCCTCGCGTCCGTAGCCGGCGAGTTCGGTGAGCGCTTCGGCCAGATCACCTTCAGGATGCTGCCGCGCGAACACGATCGCCTTCGAGACCGACTTCGCCTTGTTCCCGAACGTCTCACGCCAGGCGTGGGTCAAGGCACGCAGACCCGAGAGGACGGGGTCCTGTGTGCGCAGGCGGGCAGCTCCCTCGAGCGGGTCCTGCATGCCCAGCCACACGAGCGGTTCACGAACGAAGGCGCTCCACTTCTCGAAGCGACCGAAAACCGGCAGACCCCGATCGGGCCGACCCGCGACCACGAACGCCCGCATGATCGTGAGCGCCGCTCGAACAAGCTGCGGGCGCTGAGCGAGGAGTTGCTCGCGCAGGTCCCCTTCGAACTTGCGCGCCTCGGGGGCCTCGCACTTAGCATCGAGGTCGCACAGGACAACGCGTGTGATCAGATCGCCCTTGATTACGAGGTTGTTCCCGGTCGCGAGCCACAAGGTCTTCGAGGGCAGCTTGACGACCTTCGAGAGTCCCAAGACGCGACCCTGGTAGGTGCGTCCCGTGGTAACAGCGCAATAGTCCGGTCCTTCGAGGGGGCGCTCGATGTTGTCCACGCAGGCGACGAGGTCGCCCTGGAGCAGCACTGAGAAGATGCGCTTCTGATCCTCGCCCGTGTCGTGGCCCTGCGTCATCAGCGCGCAGGTACGGCCGGTCGCGATCAGCGAAATCGCATCCGCGAGCAGCGACTTGCCGGTGCTCATCGTCCGCGCGTCGAAGAGGAACATCGGAGCGGTCGGGATCGAGCGCCGGACCAGCGCGGTCAGAATCGCCGCGAGCAGCGCGGAGCGGTCGCACGGGGAGACGAAGGGGAAATGCACGAAGGGGGCATTCAGGATCGCGAGCGCTTCGACGGCCTCCTCGCGCGAAGGGTTCGGAGGGATCGAGCCAAACTCGAACCCTGCGGTGTCGAGGAACAGCCGGCTGACCTCGTCGTAGCCTTGGCGATCGAGGATCGAGCCGTCGTTGCGCAGCGTGGGGGCTTCAACAAAACCCAGAAGCGGCGGAAATCGCCAGTTGCCGACGTCGGCGAGCAGAGACGCCGCGAGCGCTTTGGGCGGGTCGACTCGCGCAAGTTCGCCACCGCGCCTGCGCATCTGCCACTCTGCGAGTTCAGCGAGTCGCAGGAGGAGGTAGGGCTCGTCCAGCGTGTGCAGGCAGATGGCTCCACCTGGACGCTTGACCGCCTCGACTTCCTCGGCGTCAGAAACCCGGATCAGTCGCGCGAGCAGGCGGTCGCGTTGGAACACTTGCGGGGGCCGGACACCGAGTAGCAGGTCCTGTGCAGATCGCACGGCCTCGGGCAGCTCGCCGGGACGAATCTCTATCCGCGCGACACGACCGGCCGACGGCATCACGGCCTTGGCGATTGTCATCTCGCCGAACGTGCCGGTGCCGTGCGGCTCGTCCCACTTGGGGCGCATGCGCTTCGACTTACGAAAGAGCCGGTCGACCGCCCGTGCGTCTCCATGGGTCCAGAACGACAGGATCGAACACAGGGCCAAGTCGCCTTCACTCGTCGAGGGATGACCCGTGGTCTCGCCATTCCACAGGGCGCTGAACTTCGCGCCGTTCTTGGCCCGGGCGGCCCGTTCGAGGACGCGCTCGTCGGCATCCACCTTCGGCTGCTGGGTGGCCGAAGCAGGCGCCGCGAAGATGCGGGTGTGGACCGCGTCGATCTCCGCCTGTCGGTTCTCGATCGTCGCGGGCGTGCCGGCCACCCGCTGGCCCGTGACGGTGAAGAAGCGGCCCGTCTCGTAGATCTCGACGTTGCCCTTCTTCCGACCCCGGTCGGGAAGTACGCCGCGAACGAGGATGTGAAGTCCCGTGCCGCTCGGCGAGAGCTCGGTGTAGCTGGACAGCTCCGTGACGATCTGCTGAGCCCAGGGCTCGATCTCGCCGGACTTGGGGTCACGGCACTTGTCCAGGTCGACGCCGCAGATCCCGTCGCCGTTGAACACGAAGCCGACGCCCGCCAAGTTGTCCACCTGCGCCCGCAGGTGCGCGCGCGCAATGGGTGCCCAGGTCTTGGGATCCGTCGAGCTGGCGTTCTTCCCCGTCCAGGGGTCGATCGGAATCTTGCCGTGCTTGTCGCCCGGTTTCTTGGGAGGTGTCAGCCGAAAGGCGACCCAGCGAGGGAGACGAAGGAGTTCGTGCGGGACCTCTTCCGTGCGCGAGAGGCAACGAACCTCGTCCGAGGCTGAAGACGAGGGAGAGCTGGAATTGCGAGCATCGGCGCTCACAGAGGTTCCCCCTTCTTCGAGGTCGACGCGGCCTGCGCGGCACGTTCAGCGAGCGCACGCTCGACCGCCTCTGCATGGAACAGGAGCTGGCGGCCAGCACGAAGGTGGGGAAGTCGTCCGGCTTCGCACTCCTGACGGAACCACTGTGCGGACACGTGCGTGCGGCGAACGAGTTCTCGGAGAGTCAGCAGCGGGCTGGGGTCGGACATGCCGGTCAGCTTGCGCAGCCCACCTGTCCTGGAACCGGCCGCCAGGGCGTCCTTCTCGCGGAACTCGAAGACCGGTTGGCGGCCGTTATCCGCGCGGATCGTTCAAGTGGAGAGCCCAGTAGCCACGCGATCCAGGCCGCAACACGCTGTGAAGCGCCGAGCTACCAGAGAAGCACTTCGCAACACGGAAGTCGCTCGCAGCGGATCCGGCCTTCTCACGCAGCACCTCGATGTGCAGGCCGCAGCCATCCTTGCAGCCGCTCTGCTTCCACGACTCGGCCAGCGCGCAGATCACCGCACGCTGCAAGCTCGTCGTGAACGTGTACGTCTCGCCGTGCACGCGAACCCAAGAGTAGTCGTGCGCAAAGACAGGCTTTGTGGGAGCAACCGCAGAGGGCGTGGTCGGTGAGGGCGGGGCCGCTTCCGCCGAGGTCGCCGCGCCCTGAGCACACCCGTGCTCCCACACTGTCGCCGCAACGTCGGAGGGAGTCTGCCCGGTTTCATCGCAGGCCGCTGCGATCGCGACGAGCTTTTCGCCCAACGCAGCCGTCGCGATGTCGAACCACTCCGCGAGCACACCGACTTCTCCATCATCCGCCGCGGCAATCGCCTCGAGGGTCGCGATGCTGGCCTTCACCGCCGTGTCACTGCCTTCCGCCTCGTAGAGGTCCACGAACAGCTCGCGCATGAGTTGCCGGTGGCGCCGCCTGGCCTCGAGCCCGTTCGAGGGGAGCGGAGCTACGAAGACTGAACGGACCGAATGGCCGAGCGTGGCCTCGAGCTTCCGAACCGCGGCGATGGCAGGCACGATGAGCGTGCGGACCCAGGCAGAGACGTCTGCTCCGGGGGAAAGGCGGTCGGGCGAGGGTTGAGGACGGCGAGGAATTCGATGGGTGCAGTCGCTGAGCGCCTTCAACGGCAGATGAAATTCGGCGTCTAGTTTTTGCCGCACTTCCTGTCGAGCGAGCGTTTCCGTCCGCGCGAGATCGTTGTCGCGCAGGAACTGGAGCGCGCAAGGATGCAGAGAGGCACCGGCGTCGGTGCGTTTCGTGCGCGGACTCATCGAAGTCTGCTCGAGTTCAGGCTGCACCGGACTGATGAAGCCAGCGCGGTGCGGCTCCTTGACGGACTTCGCGGGTTGTGACCGCTGCTTCTTGGCTCGGGCCGGCGCGCGTTTCGGGTCGATCGACATGCTGATGAAGCTCCTGTAGATACGGAGGGACGAAGGAGAGCCGCGCCATGCCCTCGTCCGGAACGCTAGGGGTTCGACAGGCCCTCTTCCATGCCTTCCCAGCACTTACAGGTGCTCAGATGAACTCCAGGCGGCCGGCCCCGGGCCTGCGAAGCCGCGCGAGGACCAGGCTGAAAAGCACGGGAAGCCGACACGCCTTGTGCCGGCTTCCCCTTGAAGGTCTCGCCCGCCTCCCCGCACGCCGCCCGAGAGAGTGGTGCAGCGCGCGGTAATAGGTGGTCGGTGGGCGAGATGCCCAAGCCTACTCGACGATTCGCAGCCCTCCATGCAGTCCCGCCCTGTTCCTACCCGTACCTCGCGAGGTAGCGCTGCGCCGCACCCCAGTTGTTGAACGAGGCGAACTCGATCGGTGCCGGTGCCGAGCGCACGCGCCACGCAGCGAGCGCAAGCGACACCACCATGTCGTCGTGAAACCCCGACGGCGCTGACGTGCGCACGGCACCGAGATCGGTCACGGTGTATTCGAAGGCCTCCAGTTCATCGACCAACGCGGGACACACCTCCACGCGCGGCAATGTGATGAGCTGGCGCTCGAACTGGATCGACAGATGATCGATCAGCGCAGCCTTCGACTTCGAGGTGAACGCGTACGGCTCCGCATTCACTCCCGCGCGACACAGCGACTCATAGACCGGCTCGCCCGCTCCCGTCGAGTCCACCAGGATGCTCGCTCGCCCGTAGCGCTCGAGCGCGGCTCGGATCCTGTTGACTTGAAGGCCCCAATCCAGACGATGAAAACGATCGACGAAAACGACCTCGTAGCGGCGGTTCATGATCGTCAGCACGGTGTAGTCCTCGACCTTGGCGAGATCGAGGCCGCCGAAGTACTGCTCGCCAGCACGCGGTTCGACGAACTCGCCCTTGGCTGCTTCGCGCACGTAGCGGAACACGGCACCCGAGCCTTCGAGGAACTCCGCGCCGAACTCTTGGCGGAACACGCGTTCGGGCAGTAGAGAGCGTTGACGCTCGATCAACTCAGGGTCGAGGACGGGGTTCGAGATCGAAGGCTGGTTCCAGCTCTCGAAGTCGGGATCGCGATCGGGTCCGCGGCCACGTCGCCACAGGTCAAAAAACCAGCCCTTCCCGCGCGGCGTCGAGATCAGAAGCGCCCAGCCGTGCTTGTCAATCAAGCGCTGCGCGATGTGGCTCTGCCAGATGCCGGGCTTCAGCCGCGAAGCCTCATCGATCACGACCCAATCCAAACCCTCACCCAAGAGCGACACCGGGTTGTCGGCCGACTTGCAGCGGATCTCCGACACGCCGCCGCTCATGTTGCGGATCACGAGCGCGTGATCCTGCTGCCGCAGGCTGATCAACCGATGCGGCATCTTGGTCATCAGGAAGTACACGATCTCGTTGAACGTGCGCTCGGCCAGGTCGTAGGTCGGCGCCACGACCCAGCCGATGGAGCGCTCGCGCGGCTCGAGTGCTGCGGCCAGCCCCTCCATCGCGGCGACGCGCGTCTTCCCCCAGCGCACGCCGCACGCGACGACGCGTCTGGGTGCAGTCGAGAGATGCACCTCGAGCTGGCCGGGGTGCGGCTTGTGCTCGAGGTAGTCGAAGAGGGCGAGCTTGTTGAACCGCCTACGCATCTGCTTCGTCATCGCTGTCCTCCTCGTCGCGATCGTCCGCGTCTTCGTCCTCGCCCGTGTCCGCGTCCACCAGGACCGGCTGCATGATCTGCTCGTACTCGCCCTTGATCAGCACCTCGACGCTGGTGGCGCCGCGCTCTGTCACTTCGCCGGCGACGAGCCGTTCGAGCTTGATCACGGCCTCCGCGGCGCGGAGCCCCTCCATGCCGGAAGTGAGCGGGAACTCCTGCAACGCCTTCACCGCGCGGCTCGCCATCGCGCGCAGCATCTTCGTGTGCCGCAGGCGCATCTGTTCGATGCTCTCGACGAGCTTCTCGTCGACGCGCGTCTGTGCCTCGCGTTCGATCTTCTCCAGGCGCTCGCTCCATCGCTCGCGCGCGGCGGCCTTCGTGATGGCGCGCTTGGTGACGTGGAAGTGCGAGGCGACAACCTCGTACGACCGGTCGTTGCCGAGGCCGACATAGAACTCGAACGCTCCGATCGGGATGCGCGAGCTCACGACGTCACCCCCGCGGCGCCGCGCTGCGTGCGCGCGGCATCGAAGCTTTGGCCGCTGCCCTCAAGGGTCGCCACCTGGCCCGTCAGCCGCTGCCAGCGGTCGACGATCACGTCGCTGTAGAGCATGTCCAGCTCGCACAGGTACGCGTTGCGCCCGGTCTGCTCGCAGGCGATCAGCGTCGAGCCCGAGCCACCGAAGAGATCGAGCACGTTCTCGCCGGGTCGCGAGCTGTACTGGATGGCGCGCGCGGCGAGTTCGACGGGTTTCTCCGTTAAATGGACCATGTACGTGTGGTTGAGCTTCTTGATCTCCCACAGGTCCGTCGCGTTGTTCGGCCCGAAGAACTCGTGCGCGGCGCCTTCCTTCCAACCATAAAATGCCTGCTCGCACGCACCCATGAAGTCCTTGCGCGTGAGGACGGGGTGGAGCTTGTTCCAGATGACGGTCTGGCTGAAGTACAGGCCGCACTCCTTCAACGCGCTCGGGTAGTTGGCGAGGTTCGCGTAGCCGCCCCAGATGTAGAACGTACGCCCCGGGAGCAGCACGCGCGCCGCGTTGCCGAACCACGCGCGCAGCAAGCGATTGAACTCGTCCTCACTGATGAAGTCGTTCGCGAGCGGGCGATCCTTCGGGCGCAACTTGTCGTGCGTCGCCTTCGCCTTCTCGGGATGGCGCGCGAGGTCGAGCCCCTGGTGGTGCGTGTTCGTGAACGACGACAGCCCTGCCGCGATCGCGTTGTTCGAGCGCGGCTCGACCTTGACGTTGTAGGGTGGATCCATGTTCACGAGATGGATCGGTTCGCCAGCGAGCAGCCGATCGACATCCGCGGGGATCGAGCTGTCTCCACACAGGAGCCGGTGACGGCCCAGCACCCACAGGTCGCCCGTGCGCGTCGTGGCCGCGTCGGGGAGCCCGGGGACGTCGTCCTCGTTCACCTCGATCGGAGACTCGGCCAGGATCTGGTCGAGCACGTCCTGCATCTCGTCCTCGCTGTAGCCGACGCCAGCGAGTTCGTGCTCAGCGTCCAGGCTCTCCAGCAGACGCCCGAGCGCGGGCAGGTCCCATTCGGCCAGCTCGGCCGTGCGGTTCAGTGCGATGCCGAGCGCCGTCGCCTGCGTCTCGCTGAGATCGAGCTCAACGACATCGGCGTGAGTCCAGCCCAGGGAGCGCATCGCCACCAGCCGGCCGTTGCCGCCCACGACGCGCCCGCTGGAGCGCTGCACGACCAGGGGCTCCGCCTGGCCGAAGCGCGCGAGCGACGCCTGGATCGCTTCCAGGTTGCGCTCGCCGTGCAGGCGCGCGTTCGCGGGGTCCACGTGCAGGTCCGCGAGGGCGACGCGGCGGATGATGAGAGTGTCCAAGTCGAAGCTCCGTGATCCCTGGGGATCGGTGGGAGCGGCCGGACTTGGAATGAAGACTTAGAGGGCTTCGGCCGCGGGTTGAGTTGTTCGTCCGAGATAGCAAGTCGCGTGCATCACCTCAATGGCGAGGCACCCAAAGTGCTCAAAAGAGACTCCTGAAGGCGTCTAATCGCGGGGAACGCCTGGTGTACCAATGGGGAACTCACCAAAGGGAAGTTCCCCAAGAAGCAGCACTCGCGAAGCAAAGTTCCCCGACAAAATGGCAGTTTCCGGCCTTCTAGATAGCGCCAGGGCCGCTTTCACCAGTTGCGCTCAGTTCAAATGGGCCGATTCCGGTGTACCTACGGGGAACCAAAGGGGACCGTTTTGGGGCACTTGGAGGCTCATTCGGCCATTCTGGCGGTCGGTTCTTCGCGCCAACGGGGACCCAGCGGGGAACTTCGAGGGTCCGATTCCCTTCAGAATGGGGCGCTGGATCGGCCAGCGGGCTAGTCAGGGCCGGGGAGTCGCATTCGAGGCGGAATGCCAGCTCCCCGGTGACAGGTCACCCGGCAGCGAGCGCCGCCCGGATCCGCGACGCCGAAGGCCGCACGTAGCGCATGGTCGAGGCCGGCGTCTTGTGCGTCAGCGCCGCCGCGACGAGCAGCACGTCGCCGCAGGCCTCGTAGGCGCGCTCGGCGAACGCGTGGCGGAACTGGTGGGGCGAGGCGCGCTTCGCGAGGCCCGCCCGGTCGCACCACTCCGCCAGGCGACGGGCGGCTTGGCGCGTCGTCAGCCTCCCGCCGGCCTCGGTCGGGAAGAGCGGCCCGCTGGTCCGTACGCCGACGTACGGCTTCAGCACGGCGACGAGGTCGGGCATCAATTGGATGACGTCCTCGCCGCCGTTCTTCAGGCGACGCAAGCGCGCCTCTCCCGCGTCCAGGTCGAGGTCCTCGACGTCGAGGCCCACCGCGGAGCCGATGCGCGTCCCCGCGCGCAGGAGCGTCAGGATCAATGCGCGGTCGCGCAGCTCGACCGGCGTACGCGCCCCGTCGAGTGCGCGCAGCAGGACCTCGATGTCCGACTCCGAGATCGCACGTGGCCGCGTCGGCGCAACTCGTGCGCGTCGCAGGAGCCTTGCCGGGTTCGTCGGCGCAAGCCGCGCGTTCGCGAGGAAGGCGAACAGCGACCTCGCGCTCGACCTCAGCGCGTTCGCGCTCGACGCCCGCCGTGGTCGGCCATCGAAGGTGTTCTTCACGGTCGGCGACACGAAGACGCGCGCGATGTCCTCCGACTTGATCCGATCGACCGGTGGGTCGGCGAGCGCAGCAACGATCAAGCGGCCGTGGCGACGCGCCTGCGCGATGGAGTGCGGACTGCGTCCATCGGCTTCGAGTTGGACGAGGTACTGGCAGAGAGCTTCCGAGAGACGCATGGGGAACCTTGGACGGGGAACGTGGACGGACCCCCATGCAGGCTCATCTCGGCCCACTCAGGAAGCAGGATTCCCCGGCATCTCGGGCGGTTCGTCCGGCGACCCGATGATCCGGATGATGCGCGGCTCGCCTTCCGTGCCGTCGCGGTTCAGCGGGACGATCGTCTCCCCGTCGGCATCCACGGGCCGCTCGCATGCAGGGCACGTGCCAAGGTCGTCCAGGCCCTCGAAAAGAACGAGCGTACGGTTGCCGCGCTTGGGCCCGTGGCAAACGTCGCACGGGATGATCGGCACGCCCACGAACTCGGCCAGGTACTGCGCGCGAAACACATCCGCCGGAAGTCGCTTGCGCTCGGCCTCGATCAACTCCTGGTCGATCCTCGGGTTCGCGGACGTGGGGAACGACCACGCCGCGTAGACCGGGTCCGTCTTGGCGCGCTTGAACTCGTCGTAGAACCACCCGCCACCATCGGGCGTGCTGAGCAGCAGCGCGGAGCCATCGCAGTCGATCAGTCGAGGCGCGAGGTGCTCCGTCCAGACGCGCTCGTGGATCTGCGCCGACTCGTCAACGATCAGCGCGTCCGCCGAATCGCCGAGCAACCCCACCGGTCGATCGGCGGACCGCGCGCGCAGCACCGTCTCCCCGCCCCCGAGGTTCGCAATCGTGATCGATCGATCCTTCGCGTCGAGCTTCACGACGCGGTGCGGCAGGTGGGTCTGGAGCGTCATGACCACCCGCTCCGCGATGCGCTTGGTCAGCTCGTACGTCGGCGCGACGAGCCAGATCATCGCTCGTTCGCGCGGATAGAGCAGCTCGGCGATCGTTTCGTGCGCAGCGAGGACGCTCTTCCCCCACCGCGTACCGCACGCAACCACGCGTCGCTTCGATCGTGACTCGTGGACGACGAGCTGCGTCTCGTGTGGCACGTAGCCGAGGTGCTGGAACAGCGCGAGCTTGCGCAAGCCGAGTTCAGGTCGCTTCGTCGAGGTCATCGGTCAGATCTTCCTCGGCGGCGAGATCCCCGTCGGGGAACAACGAGCCCGTCACGAACGTCTCCACTTCGCGTCGTGTGAGGGCCTGGACGGATACGGTGCGGTTTTCGGTGCTCTCGCCCAGCACCGTGCGCTCCAGCTTCACGCCATCGACGAGTGCGCGCGAGGCATCCCGCGCGGAGTCGAACGTGTGCGACTGAAGCCCTTGGACGGCCTTGCCCTGCACGAACTTGGCGAGCTTGAGATGTCGCTCGTACGCCTCGGCGCGCATGTCCGTGATCTTCTTGTCGGCTTCGCGGCGGGCCTCGGCCTCGATCATCTTGAGGCGCGCGAGCCACTCGTAGTCGATCGCGATGCGCGTGATCGTGTTCTTCTGAACTCCGTAGTGATCCGCGACCCTCTGGTAGCTGCGCGTGTCGCCGAGGGAGCAGTAGTACTGGAACAGATCTTGTCGATCAGCGGGCGGGTGATTCACCACGGCGCTCCTCCTTCACGTCGCCGAACGAACGACCGTCGAGCGTCGCAATCTGCCCAGTCAGCTTTTGGAAGCGATCCACGATCACGTCGCAATACAACGTGTCGAGTTCGCACAAGTACGCGTTGCGCCCCGTCTGCTCGCACGCGACGAGCGTCGAGCCCGACCCACCGAAGAGGTCGAGCACGTTCTCGCCGGGGCGCGACGAGTACTGGATGGCGCGAGCGGCGAGTTCGACGGGTTTTTCGGTTAAATGGACTGACTTCGTGTGATGGAGCTTCTTGATCTCCCACAGATCGGTCGCGTTGTTCGGGCCGAAGAACTCGTGCGCCGCGCCTTCCTTCCAGCCGTAGAACGCTTGCTCGCACGCACCCATGAAGTCCTTGCGCGTCAGCACCGGGTGGAGCTTGTTCCAGATGACCGTCTGGCTGAAGTAGAGACCGCACTCCTTCAGCGCGCTCGGGTAGTTCGCGAGGTTCGCGTACCCACCCCAGATGTAGAAGCCGCGCCCTGGCAACAACACGCGCGACGCGTTGCCGAACCACGCGCGGAGCAAGCGATCGAACTCCGCGTCGTCGATGAAGTCGTTCGCCAGCGGTCGATCCTTCGGGCGCAGCTTGTCGTGCGTCGCCTTCGCCTTCTCGGGATGGCGCGCGAGATCGAACTTCTGGTGGTGGAAGGACGAGAGCCCCGCAGCGATCGCGTTGTTCGATCGCGGCTCGACCTTCACGTTGTACGGCGGGTCCATGTTCACCAAGTGGATCGATGCGCCCGCGACCAGCACGTCCACGTCCGCCGCGAGCGAGCTGTCGCCGCACAGCAAGCGATGCCGCCCGAGCACCCACACGTCGCCCGTCCGCGTCGTGGCCTCGTCGGGAGGATCCGGCACGTCGTCCTCGTTCACGCCGATCGCCTGCCCAGCGAGCAGCGAGTCGAGCACCTCTTGGAGTTCGTCTGGATTGAAGCCGACGCCGTCGAGGTCGGGCAGCGATTGCAGGAGCGCCCCGAGGCTCGGGAGGTCCCACTCGGCCAGCTCGGCCGTCCGGTTCAACGCGATGCCGAGCGCAGTCGCCTGCGTCTCGGACACATCGAGTTCGACCACGTTCGCGTGCGTCCAGCCCAACGCGCGCATCGCCGTCAGGCGACCGTTGCCGCCGATCACGCGCTTCGTTGTGTGATGAACGACCAGCGGCTCGACCTGGCCGAAGGTCGCGAGCGACGCGCGGATGGCGTCGAGGTTGCGGTCGCCGTGTAGACGGGCGTTCGCGGGGTCAGCGTGAAGGGCGTCGAGAGGGACGCGGGTGATGTCCAAGCGAGGGCTCCAGAAGGAGCGGCCGGGGCTTGGACGGAGGACGAGGACGGAGAGGCCGCGAGGTACGAGCGGAGTCTAGCAGATCCGCACCCCCATTGAAGGTGTGGCGGGCACGTCGTTCGCCTTGAACGTCAGGCCGCGGCGCTCACGCCATTTCTTCGCGTCGGTTCATGCACGCGTCGTCGCGTTCAGATTCGAGGTGTACAGGCGGGCGTGCCGTCAGGGCGATCGCATCTTCCGCTAGCAAGATGCACCGAGAACTTGCATGAGGAAATCGTTGTCCCAGCCAGCGCGTAGCCGACGAATCTTGATGCCGACCTTGGTGCCTTTGACGTGCTTGAGCAGGTTGAGCGCTGCGTGACGTAGTACGGCGAAGTTCTCGGCGGCATTGCCGGCTCTCACGCGGCAGTCGTCCTCTCGAAACGCAACGTCGAGGACCCAATGAAGTTGGTTCTCGATGCCCCAGTGCGAGCGAACGGTTTCAAGGTACCCGTTCACGGGTCGGGAACCGTGAACCAGCGTTTCAGCCTTGTTTTCAAGGAGTATTCGTGCGTACAGGCCTCCGGGGTTGAACCCGTCGGCTCTTTTCCGGGGAGGCCTTGGCGCTCGTCAACCATGCAGAAAACAGCTTGGAATCGTGGTGTTTCAGGCTGCGTGACATGACTATTGCCTGTCCGACCCGTGAACAGGTACGTTTCAAGCGCCTTGGCCGCTGACAAGCCCTTGCATGAGCTGATGACGTAGCGCTGTTCAGTCGATGTCTTGCCACCGACAGTCCGGTCGACTTCGATGAGAGCGATGCTGCGCAGGCCTGTCCATTGATCGACCTGGGACATCCCGTCGAGCGCGCTGGTGGTCCAGCAGCGGCGCGCTTCGACTCGACCATGCCCCTTGTCATGCGTTTCGAAGTAATCCATCGTGGCCAGGATGGCCGGGTCTGTGCGGGCGGCGTCGAACACCTGGACGAGATCGGCGCGAAGCTTGGGCTGATTGTCCTTGACCGCAAGACAGTATTCGGCGCCCCCGGCAATAATTGCGGTCGCGATGTCCTTCTGACAGCCCATGGCGTCAATCGTCACGATGCAACCCTTGAGACTCAGCAGCCCGAGGAGTTCTGGAATCGCCGTGATCTCGTTCGACTTTTCATCTGTCTTGATCTGCCCGAGCACCACGCGATTGCGAGTAGCCCAAGCACTGACCATGTGTACGAAGACACCGCTGCCTGCGGTGCGGAACGAGCGCCGCAGCGTCTTGCCGTCGATGGCCACGTACCCGTTCACGGGTCGAACAGGTGAGTCGTCATGTCAGGCAGCCAGAAACGCAACGACTTCAGCGTGAATGCGCGAAACGGGCGAGCGTGAAGTCCGTCGCGGCGAGTCGGTCCGCCGAGTTTCGTAAGGCGGACTCGAAAGCGCGAATCCTCCTAGAAAACGAGGGACAAACGCAGGTTCACCGGTCCCGACCAGTGAACGGGTACATGGCCACGACCTCGCCTCCCGTGACGTCCGCGACCGCATTCATCCAGGCTCGAAATACGGCTTCGAGTGCTTTGGGGTTGAGCACCGCGAACACTCGACCGATCGTGTCGTGCGACGGAATGCCGTTCGGGAGGTCGAGAAACGTTTTGAGCCACGCTTGCTTGAGGAGCCCGAATTCTTCGATCGCGACGAATCCGTCTGCCCCGCAGATGATCGCGCAGAGCGACAGAACCAACGTGTCTTTCAGCGAGTGGAGACGTGTCCGCTCCTTGCGCGGGTCAGGAATGGTCGCCAGGTACTCCATCACTGACGCTGTATTCAGCTCGTCCTCCAGCTGGGAGACACTCTTTCGTTCAGGCATGTAGCAAGAGAAGCACACGCCAGATCGTCGATCAACGTCAACGAGCTACACACGGATATTCGGGCGTTGTGGCGCGGTTTTTGGCGCGTTCGCCCTGCTCGTGGGTGACATGGAACGAGTCTCACATCGACTGACCCAGAGAATGCTCCGTGCCCCGTGAGGACGAACGCGCCCAGAACATCCGTCGGCATCCCGCACGAAGCCGAAGCCCGTCCCAGGGCCCCTCCGTGAGAGGAGCCGCGCTAAGTGAAAGGCATTGGGTCTAAAGCTACTCGTCTGCCATTTCCCGCCGGGCACCAGCAAGTGGAACAAGATAGAACACCGTCTCTTCAGCTTTATCACGCGGAACTGGCGCGGGCGACCGCTGATCAGCCATCAAACGGTGGTCAACCTCATCTCCAGCACAACGATGCGCGCCGGACTGATCGTCAAGGCGGCCATCGATACCGACCACTACGAGACCGAGATCAAGGTCAGCGACGAGCAGATGGCTAGCCTGCGGCTTACACCTCAATCCTTCCACGGTGAGTGGAACTACGCGCTGAAGCCTCGCAAGTGATCGTCAAGGTTATTTTTGCGCAGGCCCTTAGTCCGCCTCGTGGTCGAGGTTGAGGCCTTCCATGTTCCGCGATCCGCCCGTGTACGTGGTCTCGAACCCCGAGACCGAACTCGGCCACGGCTCGTCATAGGTATATCCCTCAAGATTGTCCAAGTACCCGTCTTCGACAAACAGCACGAAACCAGCACCGAGCCTAAGGCCAGGGATAATGGCATCGACATCTCCAATACGAAGACTCTTCTGTGCCGACGGTGGCGCTGCGGAGTGGTCCACGATGAAGTACGTGAAGAATCCGCATCCAGTAAGCTCTCGCCTTTCGACGTTGGATACCTGAAACTGCCTGCGAAGAGCATCCAGCACGGGATGTTGCCCTGCAAGCAGCAACGCAATGACGCTTCGCTCAAGGTCGATCAAGTCTTGGGTCATTGGTTTCTGAATGCCGTCCCGATTCTGGCCACACCGCCAAGGACCTTGCCCCGCACGGTGACATGTATACCTCCGATGTTCACCACGGTCTCGAAGTTTCCTGTCAACTTGCCCGCGTCAACTACGGCTTGCGCACCTTTCTCCATGGCACCAAACGCGGCCTCCCTTGACCCCGTTGCCTTGACGACACCGTCTAGGCCACGTCCAGACTTCCCGAAGATGTGGTGGAGCTTGTTCGGATCAAACGCCTGCGCTGCCCCCCCCTGCGCCATTGGTCTTCCGAAACAGGTCTGCGATCTTGCGCCCGGCACCAGCCAAGACTCGCCCGGCCGCGCCCCCCACTTTGACGATGACGGTCGCGAGGCGCCCAACCGGAATCACGCCTACTAAGCCCAGGATCACTTCCTTCCTGTTCGCCGCATCAACAGCGAGGATGAGATTGTCCACCATGCGGCCGTTGAGATCTTGCATATCACGGAACATGCTAAATCTGCCGGCGCTCGTGGCTGGGTCATAGACTTTGTCAAAGTCCTCGCCATTTATTGACCCTTCCAAGTGCACGAATCCGTCTGCGTCTATCCACCCTTCCATCCAGGACGAGCCTTCTCCGCCCAGCTCCGCTTCAGCGGCTGCGTTCTGATTGAAGGTATCGATCATCGACGGCCTTCTGCCCAAAATCTCTTCTCCGGCCGCTCTTCGCTCCGCGCTTGCGTATTCGGCATCGCTGATGCGCTCGCCTGACTTTCCCTGCTTGCCCGAGGCGGATCCATGGTGCTCGCAGTCGCCCTTGACACCCTCTCTGTCGGTGCTCCCCTTGCGACAGTCTCCGCGGATGCTGGGCGGCAGCAACGCTGCGGGGTAGGCGCAATCTAGCCCCAACGGGTCGACCCGCGACCAGGGGTTGTTGCCGCAGTAGGCCTGCGCGTTCCCCAGGTTCGCCGCGTCACCCCAAGTCCCCAGCGGATCCCGCGACACGAACCTGCCCGCGCTCGGATCGAGGTAGCGGTGCCGGTACTGGTACAAACCCGTCTCGCCGTCCAACTCGCGCCCGGTGAAGAATGTCGTGTTCCCGACCACCGAGCCTCCTAAGGGCTGCATCGTCGCCGCGTTCACGACCTCGCCGTAGTCGCGGTACTCGTACTCCTCGACCAGCCCGCCATTAACGTTCGAGAGCGCCACCACGCTATTCAGATCGTCCGCATGCACCGCCCAGGTCTGGAAGTTCCCCGCGCCCGACGCGTCCCGCGCGATCTCGACCAGCGTATCGAGCCCGTCCTCGCGCACGTACGTGGCCACGACCTGATCCTGCTCGTCGCGCTCCTCGAGCACGTTCCACCGTATGCGTCCGGCGCCGACTCGAGACGGGCCGTAGCGCAGGCTTGCACGCGGGCCGAGGCTCTGGGCATGAAGCAGCCCATCCGTTGGACGCGTGGCGAGGATCGCGGCGATCTCGGTCGCCACTACAGCGCGCTGCTCGCGCGCCAGGAAGCTA